>Ga0315913_1000391_pt1 | contig 37726 bp, 13 predicted proteins | sample MpolsnodulesMG_FD_207736 | JGI IMG/M metagenome (GOLD analysis project Ga0315913, IMG submission 207736) | Medicago polymorpha root nodule microbial communities from Los Angeles, California, United States - small nodules | ecosystem: Host-associated > Plants > Roots > Nodule | place: USA...
GTGCGAGTTAAAGAGGTGGATGAAGAGCCTAAAGAAAACATTTTGTACAATGTTGCATCCAGTACTGCCAATGTCAGGGTTCAGAAAGCCGTTGATCCTGAGGTGGCTGCATTGCTAGATGACAGTGATGTGTCACGGTTTGGCTCTGATGTTGAAGATTTGGAGGAAGACTTTGTTGTCAAGGCCAACCTCTGTGAAGACGTTGATGATGAAGAGTTTTTTTTGACAAAAGAAGAGGAGGCACACATGCGTAATGGAATGAACTTCTCTGAGGAATCTATGAATAGGACCTTAAACAATGCGCACATATTGCAAGGTTCTGCTTATGCCACTGTTGCCGATGATTGTGGACCTTCAGATGGGGGTTCAAATGGTGCAACAGGTGTGTACTCTGCTGGTGAGAAGCCAAGACCTCGTCGTCTGTTAGATGAACAATTTGATTTGGTAAGTTTTGGTATTTGTTGAGATATTGATATTTATTATATTTAATATAGTATGATCTGTTAGTATCATTAGGAGTTATGATAGGATTGCATTCTTATTTAGATCAGATCTCATGTATATAAATAGTGGGTTTTCATTCCTTTCAATATGATGAGAAATATTCATATTCAAAAGTATTCATAATTTTATTTATACACTGTATGATTCTTTCTCTTACGAAATTGATAAAGATCTATAAGCATGTTTCTTCGTGTACTATGTCATTGATTAGCTTGTATTGCTGTGCTAAGTTTATGTTAGTATCTAAAATATTTTTAGGTTTTCTTCAGAATAGAAAACAAGATTGCATGCACAGTTAGCTTTCTCCCAACTTTTATCTTTGCACATCAGTTTCTATCACAAATTATCTTATTAAATGTATTTCTTTGTTTCTTATATGGTTTCTGAGTTTACTCTTCAAATTATATCCTTTATTGCTATTACAAGTAAAAATAGCCTTTATTGACTACATCTATACTTTTTACTTATAAGATTCTCATTCTCAGTACATTTTCTGTGTAGCTTGAACGTCAAGAGTATGGAACTGATGATAACAGCGATTATGGTGATGATTATTATGGTGATTATGAAGAAAATTATCAAGCTGAAGATGAGTCACTTGCCGAGAAGCTCAAACTCTCTCTTGGAACCCGTAAGGTGGAAGACCTAGAACATGAACAGAAGGGCCAGTACAAGGTTCCTGCAGAAGGTGAAGAGGAAAAGGATTCTGCTGCCGATGTGATTCGCCGTTGCAAGGAATATGGTGAGAAGTATGAAGTTGAAGTTGAAGACAAAGATGCTGTAATTTTTGAAGAAAGTAGCGATGAATCAGAAGTTTGGGATTGTGAGACTATTGTTTCAACGTACACAAATTTAGATAACCACCCTGGAAAGATTGAAACACCTTGGGCAACTAGGAAAAAGAAATTGACTGAGACTGTGACTGCAGCCTTTAGTTCCTCTAGTCCAATAATTTCCTTAAGTGGAAAAGCAAAACTTCCTGCAGACTTGCCTGGTGGTAGAAAACCTGCTGCTGAAAAGGTTAAAGACGCGACCACTGAAAAAACTGAACAGTACAAGAGAAAACAACATGGTCTAGAGTCAAAGGAGGAGAAGAAAGAGAGAAAGGTAAATGCATTACTTGGTCTGTTCACTTGCTTCATTTATGCATGCTATAATTGTCAACTTCTTTTTAAGAACACACCAGTTGCTGTCTCCCCAAGGATAATGGTTTTATGAGTATACTAATTTGACATGACAACTGTGTTGTTTTGAAGGCTGCTGTGAAAGAGGAACGCCGTGAGGCACGTCGCACTAAAAAAGAAATGAAGGAGCTTTATAAATGTGAAGCAAATCGGGCACAAAGAGTTGCAGCTGGATCTGGTGCTTCATCCTATCATCTTATGTAAGTTTTCTAAATTTAAAATTTTGTTTCGATCTACCGTCAAAACCTGAAGCATTGATTTCTATTCACATGGGAATAAGTTGCAGGTTGTACATTTTCTAAATTTTAAATTTTGTTTCGATCTATCGACAAAATCGGAAGCATTATTTCTATACACATGGCAATAGGTTGCAGATGGAAGTAAATCAAATAATATTGTCATATAAGAACAATTTTTTGGCTTGAACTGCACTGGGCAGTTTTGTTCAAAATATATTGAAATGGGAAAGAGGGTAGGGGCTGGGGAGGATGGAATGCATATATTCTTAAAAGGAGTCCACATATGCCGTATTACTATTGTTGAAATGTTTAGTTGTCTCTGTGAATGCTATAACCTTCCTGGTGAGATAAATATGTTTCAATCTGAAAGGAAACTTAAATTGAGTTTAGAAATAATGATAGTTATGGCTTACAGTTGCAAACATCTCTAATGTACTGGCTTGGTGAAATACCGTAGGTATGTACAGGCTTGGTGAAATACCGCAGACCATACTAAGGAGCAATGTAGTCAGGACCGAGATCCTACGTAGCTTCGGTGGGCTGGTGAAGGGACGTAAACACGGGGAACGTAACACGGTTCGTAAGAACCCACTCAAGGACAAAATTGTAACTTCACATATATAGACACACACAAAAACTTAAAAATTATAATACAAGAACAAAACAACTTAAACATCAATCACAGCAGTGATTCTTGCCCCACAACCTAATATAGTCTTAAATCTTAATATCTATTGTATTCTCAAGAATGAAATAACAAGTCTCCAGCAACATTAAAGTTATAAATTAAAGTGCAGTAGTAGTTAGCAGAAGGAAGAGAACTCATGCGGCCATTTCACGGTGAGTAGTTTTGGAGAAGAGAAAAGGGATTCACGGTGGCCATTTCTCCGGTTAGGGTTCAGGCGGCCGTTTTTTTGGAGAAGAGAAAAGGGTTCACGAAGGTGAAAGAAGGAAAGAACTGGGGCAAAAGCTTATAATATGAAACCGGGTTTTAATTTCGACCCGACTCGGTTCGCAAGCCCAAACCAATTTTTATCAGCCCAGCTCATTTTTTGCTTTCGTTCCTGCTACAGGAACTCGATCCTGACCAAAAAAATGGCAAAAACAACCCATATCAAGGTCGCAGCTCGTTTGGGTGGGGAAAGCACGTAAGATCGTGTGAACCTACGAGCTGGGACTCGATCCTGGCTACCTTGCTAAGGAGTAATACCATTTCTTTGGGGGCTAAATCAGGGTATCTCTGAGTGCTAACTAGTATTAATATCTTTTTTTGGGCTTTCAATCTATTCTAATATTTATGGCACTGACCTGGTAAGTGCTCAGTGCACACAATTGAAGTTGACTAAGATTGGTATGATTGTGTTAGAATAGTACTGTCCCAAATTCTACTACAAATGAAGAGAAACTTTGAATTTCAATCAATGTCTGTCTTGAACTTTCCTTGTAAATGAGTGCGAAAATGCTTCGCTTAGTATGATTACTTTTTTGCTTTGTTCTCATTTTCCTGATTTATCTTTATAGGTAAGTTAACAGTCACAAGTACCAGCTCTACTCGTTACTCATGTGTCTGCCATAGCACTACAATGAAGCTTGCGAGGTTCTATGATGTTTTCATACATCAGTACGAAGTTTTGTCACATAGTACACATGACTTTTGTGTCTTTTGCCCAACCAAGAAAGTACACAAGTGTTTTGATGTCATTATTTATTGGTTATATGTAAGGATAAACAAATATCGTTTTTGTTTTTTTTCTCAGAATGAAGTTTTGAGTGACTTTTGTTTTGTAGAAATACGGCAATCATATTAATTATGCACTATGATGCACATTATACAGTTGTTTTTTTATATATTTTTGGGCTCAATATTTCGCTAGTTACATTTACTGAATAGGGTTAATGATTATGTTTTATGCATATTGCCCTATACACCTGTATGATGAAATTATATTACGATGGATTGCATTTTGAACATTGACTACAATCTGATTACTGTTTAAGTTTCTTTCATGCTCACTCGTGTGTATTCTTGTATCTTGGGCATTGTTCCTATGCTTTCTTTGAATAATCTCAAGCACACATTGATCAAAATTTGAAATTCAATCAAAAATTTATCATTTCATTTGGATCTTCGACCTTCAAAAAATATTACTTTAGGAATATGTTGGAAGGGTTAAAATATATTATTTTTATCTTTCCAGCTTATTTTTTGATTTTAGTCTTGTCAATAGTTTCATTTGGGGATGATGTAATATTTTAATTTCAGTTTGGTCCATTATTTTTTATTTTAATTTCAGTTTGGTTCATTATTTTTTATTTTCCTAAATGATCTTCTGTTTTCTTAAGTTAAACCAATAACGTCATTAGTTTGTTTGAAATGGTCTTTATTTTACATCAGTGTGATCATTTTGAAAGTTGGAACTTGTTAGGATTCTCCCCTTGTGAGAGATGAACTTGAATACGAGATTATAAATGGGGTAATCTTAGCTTTACAAACTGGTTTTGGTTTCTGTCAACAAAAAAAAATAAAATTGGTTTTGGTGTTGAGTTAACATCAACTCAAATTTCAAGATGATGTCACAGTTTATTTCAGATTTGTCTAGTCATCTGCTATCACTTCACATTGTGAGAGTGTCTAAAGAATCTAACATTAGATAAATAAATTTAGTTCTCACCTCACGAGTGAGCTGGTTTTATATAGATCGAGTTTGGTTCAATCAATACTTTGAGAGAATTAAAAATGTATTTTAGTTGCAATCACAAGAAGCTCCAACTTTGAATTCTTTATCATTGCTGATGTTACTAATTTGAAATACTTTTTTTTTTCTTTTTCCATAAGAAATATTTAGGGTGATGATATATGATCTCTAAATCAAGATAGAAAAGACTTTGGTGATAACATGATGTCTAATTCATGATTGAAAAGATTTTAAGATTCAAAGAAATAACATTTCAAATGTTATAGTTTTGTTTTCCTCCAAGAACTTGCATTAAATGAAAGTACAAATTTGCATTCTTTTAATTGCGGAAGTGCAATACTCAAAATGATAAAAAAAATAATTGGTGGTCGGGGTTTGAATCCCAGACTTTATAGATTGTCCCTAACAACCGAATTAAACTCATAAGGACAAATTATCAAATATTTGATCTAAGAGGACCAATGATCTAAAGTTTAAAATATTCTCGTCGGATAATTAAAAGGTTAAAAGATGTATTTTTTTATTTTACAAAGCTATATTGTCAATTTTCAACAATTAAAAAAAAAACTTTATTTAAAAAATAAATAAATTTGGAATTGGTAATTCGCGGAAGTGTGAAAGTGAATTGAATTGGCGTCGAACACGACGAAACTCTTTCAACTGTACTTTGATTTTCTCACGGTGTCCGAGTTGACTCATCCTTCTTCTTCATTGGGGTTGTAAATTCTTCTTCCTGCACCTCCCCACACCCAATTCCATTCCCCTCGATCTGGCTATGGATTACGAACCCTACGACAGTAGCGGTTAGTTCTTCTTCCTCTTTCACATTTCTCCCCTTTTTTAGGGTTAGGGTTTCTATTTCATTCTAATGGGCAATTATCAAAATTTGATTTTTTTTACCTATTTTTTTCAAAGTTTTAAGCTTCAATAGTGTGAGATTTTTAGACAATTTTAATGGGTTTTCTATATTTTTTTAATGGGCAATTGTCAAAATTTGTTTTTTTTTTTTTTGAAGTTTGAAGTACATTTAGAGAAAGATGAGTCTATGCATGCATTTGATTTGTTAGATTAAGTTATTAGAGTTAAGAGAGTATAATGTTGTTCAGGTATTAATTACACATGATTTTGGTTTGGAAATAGTTATTACTTCTGCTAGAATTTATTTTATTTTTTCGGTATTAGGTGATTTGAGTGTGTAGAGAGAAGACGGTATATTATGTAGTAAGGAAAGTAGATCAGATGAAGGGTACTCACGTCACTAGAGGCAGAGGAAGACCTAGAAAAACTATACGAGAAAGTATTAAGGAAGACTTGTAGATTTTGCTAGAATTTATTTTATTTTTTAGTATTAGGTGGTTTGAGTATGTAGAAAGAAGACCTGAAGTGAAGACTGTGTAGTAAGGAAAGTATATCGGGAGGGTAGTCACGTCACTAGAGGCAGAGGATGACATGGAAAAACTATTAAGAGAAACTATCAAGAAAAATCTATAGATTAATGAGTTAGATAGAAATATGGTATATGATAGATCATTATTGCATCGTTTGACCCCACTTAAGTGATGAGGTAAGGCTTGATTGTTGTTGTCGTTGTAGATAAGTCGTTTAAGCTTTTGCTTCTTATTGTTACTTCCTCCATTCCCATATACTTGTTTTTAAGGTTGGTTTGTACAAATTAAGAAAATAGCTTTGATTAATATGCGATTTTTAAATATTTGCTTACCTTTTATTGTTTCAATTACTCATTTGATCTTTCTCTTCATTAATCTAAGTATAAAGTAGTTTATAAGGTAATTGTGTAATTGCCGAAAAAGTAGTTGATGTAAGCTTGAAATTTGAAAACAACGTATAAATACCTTAAAAACTGAGGAAGGGTGGTATTGTTCGGGAGGGCCTTAAAAGTAAGGGGAGGGTAGGGGATTAGCAATGAGTTTTTTGTGTTAGTTTATGTTGAGGTCCCATTTGGATTAGTTTCTACTTAATGAGACATAGTGAGCTTCTTAGTAGCGAGTCTTTGTAAGCGCTTAGGTAAAATAAGTTTACGTTTCTTCACATACAAAGAAAGTCTTTATATGTGCTTATAGATGTTTTAGAGAATTTATATGACAGCTTTTAGAAAAATGGAGTTGCGCAATCTAATTATATGTATCTTTTCGTATGAAAAAGTCTTTATGAGCTTATAAATGTTTATATAATTATATAGAATTACAATGAGAGAGGGTTTTGAAAAATTCAGGTGCCGCGTTAGTTCCAATTTATACAAGAAGTTATTACTGTTTAAAAACTATTTATTACAAGATTCTTTTAATACTTTTCTGTCATAAGTGCTGGTGCTGCTTGAGAATTTAATCCGTGTTGGCTGTAAATCTTTATTAATTGCAAGATTGACTAGCTTTGAACTTCAGTTTCAGAATGCTGGACTATATATGAATACATTTTTTCATTGGTGAAATACTTGATTTGTTGCTTCGTATCAATTTTCATGTGGTGAGAAGTTGGTATTTGAAATACCATTCCCATTCCAAACAAATTGATCACACGTAGTTGATTGTTTTGCCATGTGTATGTCATCATGCTGCTGTAGAATCAATGATACTTCTCCTTTTGCCTAGAAGTATTGGTTGCAATATATTTTTAATTCATGAGATTAATTGTTCATCAGTTTTTCTGATATTTTCTTCATGTATTATCCCTTGACTTGATTTTTATAATCGCAGGTACCGATGATGATCTTCCGCCAACCCATCAAAATAGAATTCCCAGGGGAGGACGTGTTGCTGGGAATGGAAGATCTGCTGTTGGTTCAATTCCATACCCCAGGGTGTATGGTGAAATTGATATGGAAACCCAAATTCATCAATTTGAACAGGAAGCATACAGTTCAGTTCTGAGAGCCTTTAAAGCTCAAGCTGATGCCATTACTTGGGTATATTTTATTATTTTAATTCTTCATACCTAATGTTTGTGATCAGGTTTCAATGACTGCTAAATGACATGTATTTCAGGAGAAAGAAAGTTTGATTACAGAGCTGAGAAAAGAGCTGAGATTATCTAATGAGGAACACCGAGAACTTCTAGGTCGGGTTAATGCGGATGACACAATACGGAGGATAAGGTCTGATAAAAATATGAAACAAGGTTTCTTGTTGGTCTGTCTATGTCTATCTATGCTTTAAAATTGAGATTGTCGTCAATTTACACGTGTGCTGATATTTTGTTTTGTTTTGTTTTTTTGATATCTATGCTTTAAAATTGAGATTGTCGTGAATTTACACGTGTGCTGATATTTTGTTTTGTTTTGTTTTTTTGAAACAGTGTGCTGATATTTTGCTAATCAATGCTTTGTTGGATAATGACATAGGGAATGGAGACAGACAGGTGGCCATCAGACCGGCATGCTGAGTACTGGTCAAGCTCTACATGATTCAATTCCTAGTCCGACGGTTTCTGCATCTCGCAAAAAGCAGAAGATTACGCCACCCGTACCATCACGTTCTTTTGGTGGGCCTTCTCCTTCATTTCACCCCCAGACGGTGACTGCACCCCACCAGCCATCTTCTTCTTCTGCAAAACGAGGATCTGGTCCTGGATCAAAGGGGAAGAAGCAAAAACCTGTGAGTAGGGAACATATATACTCTAGACTGATCTTTTTTTTTTTTATAATTTTTTTATTTGTATACATTCTCTTAGCTTTGGTTTTGCGACATTAATATGTATATATTTTTTATTTGCAGGGTCAAATATTACCTGGTGTATCTTCAGTGAAGCAGTTTCCTCCTTCAAGACCAGGTGGAAGGAATCAAGTACCTAATCGAGCTGTCATGGGTGAACGTGCCGAAGGTGGATCATTTGATGCACCACTGATCGGTAGGAAAGTGCGGACAAGATGGCCTGACGACAATAACTTCTATGAAGCTGTTATCTGTGATTACAATCCAAATGATGTATTTACAACCCTGGAGTATTTGGTTATCTGTTTTCCACTAATATGTAGCTGAAATGTTTACTTATATTCCTTTAACTTTTCAGGGACGGCACAGTTTGGTCTATGACATGGGGACTGCAAATGAAACATGGGAATGGGTTAAACTGTCAGAGGTACATTTGATGCATTATCCTGTTGTGGTGAAATCCTGCCATATTTTTCTTTTAATTCAACGAGTTTGCAATCATAACGCATAACTATTTCAAAGTTATATTTGGTATCAAATGGTATTCAACGATACGAAAGTAGTCCATAATGATATTTGGAAATGCGGTAATTAAACGAAAACAAAAGCACATGTAAGGTTGTTACTATCTAGATTCTAGATTTAGAATATATTTTAAATGTTTACTATTTAACGTTTGACAGACTCGAGCATCGAAAAAGTTTTATCGCTTTGGGTATGCACTATGTTTGACAGCCTGCCAAATCGATTAGCATTTATGAGTACTTGATATGTCATACTCCAGTTGTCACATTAGTACACCTGCATATCTAAAGTATAAATGTATGATCTAGAAGTATCCTTTTTTACAAAGTAGTTAATGACCCCCCCAAAAATGGTATTGGGTACATAAAACTTAGCCAATCTTTTTCATTAAGACTTAAATAACCAAGGGAAATATTTAGTATAGGTTGTGAAATAAAGGCTGGACCTTGCAAAATATAGGCTGTTATGCTAGTTCGAGACCGGAGTCATCAATAGAGATTGATTGCGTTGTGGTTACTTAAGTGTGTAGTGATTTTTAGGTTTTTATTGAGCTTAACTCATCTTTGCTAAACCAACTTATATGGTGAGGGGTGCCACTCTTTATAATCTCTTTTAAGACAATATCTCTTATCAGTGTTAGACTTGGGTTTTTCCCAATACCCTTCTCATGCTCAGCCCTATTGACCTGAATTGATTGGCTCTAATACCATATTATGTTTTTCTATTGGGACAAATTACAAAACCACCTTACAATTCCATTTCATTTTGCTTTGTTTTATCCCTTTCCACCAATGACCAATCCAAACACGCATTAGGACAAAGATGTATAATGCCTAATTTAGGGCTGTTAGGTGCAGTTTAGCCTCTAGTGAGGTTATTGTAGTGGTTTCTTTCATAGAAAGGGCAGCCTTGCTCTATAAAGTTCTATCAACTCCAAACTTTGGATGTTAGGAATTCCTTACTTTCAAAAACAAAAATTAGCGTTTTAACCTGCTTTACCTGCGCTATCCTTTGCTGTGATGGCCACCGCACTGAAATAGTACATGCCAGCCATTTGGCTGTTGAAGAGTTCTACTACGCCTTACTTTAAAGCTATATCAGCCACTTTCGATAATTCTGCTTTTGGAAGTTCCTGTGTGTTAAGACAAAACTGAAAATTTCAGTGCCTATTCAGGGCTGAATTCTATTCCGAAACCAAACTTAAGCACTAAATCTTTAGTCTTAGAAAAACTCCTTTTGAAATCTGAAATGGTATTAAAGGAAAGTAAGACCAATGAATATAATGAGTAGGAACTAGAGATGTACCAAAGGAGATTTTCAGTTTGTGATTTAGACAACGATATGGTTGATACTGGATGCTGACACTAACCTCAAGTGCTGAGTATTTTAAGCTCTTACTTGAATTTACATATATTAATTAAGGATCAGGACCACTATTTTGACTTCAATCTACACATTTTAATATTAAATGCTGAATTAAGTAGGCAAACAGGCTTATATCATACCTTTTTTTTTTCCATTGCATTAATGGAGTCACTATTCCATATTAGAATTTGTTTTCAACTTAACGTTTGTGGCCATTGATATTGTATGATAGGAATCACAAAGTGAAAAAAAATAAATCTTTGATTTGTTTAAAGCTTTAATTTATTTCCTGAACTGTGGTTCTTTGATTTTGCCAAGATTGCAGATATGCACTTTCCTTGTATCTGGAATGTTCGATAATATCTATAAGATGGTTTTAGAAATGATTCTCTTGCTGTTGATATATTCTGCACATGTTGATATTGTATTGTTTTTGCTAATTCAGATGCAGTATTTTAACTGCAGATATCTCCTGAAGATATTCAGTTGGTAGAAGAGGAGGATCCTGAAAGTAATCATCGCGGGGGTTTTGGGGGTCCTGGTCATGGGATGAATAGGTCTGTAGGGCGTGAGAGTGGTCCAGGAGTTGGAAGAGGTAGAGGGGTTCCAAAGGGTCAATCTAGAAAAGATTTTTTGTCATCACAGAATGGCATAGGAAAGGCTCCTGGTGATATTCAGATACTACACACAGACACACTAATAAAGGAGGTGGCTGAAAACAACGTTTGATTTAATTAATCTTTCATTGAGATTGTTTGATCTTATATTTTGTATATTTAAGTTTCTGTTGAATTTCACAGGTTGAGAGGGTATTTAGTGCAAATCATCCTGATCCCCTTGAAATTGAGAAAGCAAAGAAAGTATTAAAGGTACTATCCAATTCCATTTTGATAGTGAAAAGGTGCCGTCTATTTGATTTGCTTGCAAAAAATGGTGCGTATATGCCTGACCTATCTATATATAATTCGATGCAGGATCATGAGCAGGCTCTTGTTGACGCGCTTGCAAGACTTACTGATCTCTCTGATGGTGAAAGTGGTACTTCTCGGTTTTCATTCCTTATAGAAATACTCACGAGCTTTGTCATGTACTGTTTAGTCTTCTTAGTTGCATTAATTAGTTTTGGTACTACTACTGGTATAGTGTGGAGTAGTCAACCCCAAAACTGCTGCAGTGGTATTCCGGCTTACAGAGTGGTTGATCCACCAAAGATAATGACTAGAATGAAATACTTAAAAAGTTTCGCAAAACATACAATCTTAATAATTGGTCAGGTTTACTTTTTTAACTATAAACATAAAGTGGCCAAAATGCAAAAAATTGTGGCCGGACCAGCTGCTACAGTGATGATACAGTGAAAACCAAGAAATTCCATTCGCTTCTTTTTTAATAAACTTTTTGGCTTTTTCGTACCCAAAAAAGACTAAAACTGATTGGAGGGACTAAACCCTATTCATCCAATTTTTCCTTCTTTTCTGGTGTGACAAAACCCAGCAGCCACGGCCTTCCCACCTCTGGGATTCCGAATGGCTCTAGGTGCTGTGCTGAAACCCTCCCTAAGATCAGAAAATATTATCTGTTTCTGTGACATCAACTCTGTGTTCCTCGATTCTTATCAAGTTTCAGTGCCTGTGCTCTGTTTATGTGCCTATTATCTCTGTTCTTGATATCTTTGTTCTCAGTCTGCCATTGTTATGGTGTCATTCTCAATCCCAACCACAATTAGCACAATACTTGAGTTCTGTTTGTTATCTGTTCTGTGACATATTTTGAGATCACTATGTTCTTGTCGTATTCTTGAGCACTTCTATGTATATACCATAAATAAATAGTAGTTGCTTGCTTGTATTGTACCTAAACTTTGGTATAGCGGCCATATTTACACCGCAGCAGCGTTTTGGGGACATCTATCCGGCACTGACTACATCCGTTAGTATGACTGTTAGAGATGTTGGTATGGATAGAGCTAACTTGTTAACATGTGTCTATTGGCCTTTGAGTTTCTGCAGATGAAAATTCAAACGACAGCTAAACTAGCATTGTTATTTAATGGATGGTTTCAAACTAGCATCTAACAAGCCATAGGATTTGTCAAAAAAATATATCAATGCGATAGGAGTGACCAACAGTTGTAGTAGGATTTTAAAAGAGTTGCACTTCACCTTCAATTCCTTGTTTTTATGAGCGAATGAATCAATCTAGTTCATGCAATTATAGGGGCTGGACAATCTAGTGCCTAAATTAAGGAAATTAAAAAAATGATTCTTGAATTTGAAAATCTTTGATCTCATTTGTCCATGCAGGAGGATTCAAGGGACTAAATTGATCGACCCAAATAGACTTTTATGATCAAGAATTTTCAATTTCAAAAATCATTTTGAAATTCGTTAATTTTAAGACCTTAATTACCCAACTTCAACAATTTCAAAAACTAAAACCGACAAGTTACTATACTTTTGTTGCATAAAAATATATGAAGCGGTTTTCATTTCGAAATATCCTCCTTCACCGTGATTGTAATAGCTATGAAACAATAATACAAAATGAACTGTGATACGAGAGTATGATACAGCACAACTATGAGTATATAGCATTATTACTGATGATGCAGCTGTGATTGTAATTACTTTACTGTTTGATTTTCAAAGCAACATAGTGACCATTTCTGAACAAAGTTACTTTTGTCTAACCTTGGTGTGTTTTATTGTTGATACAGATGGGCCTGGCCACCATTTTCCACACGGTCGATCTATGGATCGAGAATGATGACGAAATTGTTCCTTTGTACAATGAGAAGATAAGGCATTATGGTAGCATAACTCTGGAAAAAAGGGTGTATTTTTCATGTATTATTAAGACCAAAAGACTATTTCCCCCCTTTAACAATTTATAGCTCTAGCCATGTTCTTGTGGATTAGGTATTATCTAGGATGGCAATTGTTGTAGTTTGGCAATAATTATTTAGTATCGAGTTTAAAATTTGACGTAGGACCAGCTGTTACTTGTTTAAAATTTGACGTAGTGATTAATGTGTGTGTATAAATTCTTGTACTTGATGTGTCAAAATTCTTGTATTAGGGGTGTGCATGGGATGGTTATGAACCTTTTTTTTTTTTGGTTTTTTGTTCAGTTCTTAAAATCTCTTTCTTCAAAACCTAGTAGTTTCCGTCTTGGTTGACACGATCCCATCTTTTTCAAAAAAGCCCCCCTTTGGTCCTAACTCCCCGATCACTCTAGTTTGGTAGTTAAGACTTGATCCGTCTTCAGTTCCATCAAACCTTGGTTCGGGAGTTAGGATCTGAATCTAGTTTGGATCCTAACCCTTGAACCGTTCAACACACTAATTCCATTATTTTCATCGCACAATTAACAACACTCATGATCCAAAAATAATATCCAACAACTGTAACTCAATAATAGTACACAAAAACTCTTATTTCAACAACAATAATTGAACATTCTCTCAAAAAAAAAAAAACACCAATAATTGAACATAATTAGAGATAGAACGATATGACAAACTGTCACACAAATAGAAAGGTATAACGCAAGTTGATTACATAAACTAAAATCAAAACACAATTTAACCAACCCAACTCTTATGAGACTTGCAGTTTGAACGAACACACAAATATAACCCTCTATCTTCAGACACCATTGAAGAAAACATGTTGTATACCGTCTTGTATAAGGAGCTCCATTATATGATAGCTCTCAATTGTTTATTAATGTACCGCCTTGTATTAACGATTTATTATCTAATGAAATGAGATGAATGTTTTCCATTAAAAAACAAAGGGACATACCTAACTTGATAATTTTGGAAACTAGATGAACACAGTTCGACAATTCAAGAGACTAAATTGAGTATTTTATTCAAAATATGTTGTTTTGTTTTTGGGTGATGACAAGTTTTCACTAAACTTGACTTACATGTTGGCACTAATGTCATGTGTTGCACGATATGATGGTGTTTAATATGCGGTGGTCTAAGTCTTAAATGAGTAGCTTCGTGTTGAACGAGCAGTGTAAGTGTAACTAGGAAAAATCATTTCCAAACACACACACAAAGTAATGATGAGCTCACCATAGTTTGGCCACTTTATATCAAAAAGCATTCTTATCCTAATGAATTGAAACAAAAAAGTTGTGTGAATTGATATTGATAGAATAATGGAAATTGGATTGGTTGCGGTCACATTCATGTAGATAGTGAAAGTGTGAGATCGGACGGTCTAGATCTCAATCAGATTTTGATTTTCTTTAGAAAGTAAAATTATCGAATAGAGATTTGGACCGTACGATCAAGATTTTCACCGAATAAAGATTTTCTTTACACAGTTATTGATTGCGTGAATGTGTGTGTATTGTCAAAGACCACAACAAATCAGGATTTATAAAATAAGAAAAATGTTAACGAGTGTTTCGGGACACCCTTTAAGCATTTTAAATGGTAATATTTTATGAAAAGTATACCTGTAGAATAATTATAACAATACACTCTTTCTAATTACACGTATAACAAGATTCATCTATAGTGTGCATATGCATTAGCTCGTCATTGCCATAATATTCAGGGATTACAATGGTGGACTGAATTATCTAGTCTAGTTTTATTAGGATGCATTTTATTATAGATAATTTGGGTTTATCAAATTATCGTTTTTCATAAGTTTAATTGAGTTTTAGCCTAGTCTCCCTAATTTTGTACTTTTCCTTTTCTTTTTAATATTTTTTTAAGGTGTGTTGCAAATGTTTGAAGTGCCAACATGATTGGAGGTTTCTCCTCTACAATGATGCATTTGCATACCTTCTTGTTTACCAGAAAATGTGAGTAATTAGCTACTGAGAAATAAAAGTCGATTTGACAGTACTATACTAGAGTGGACCAAATATTGCAGTTGTTTTAAGGCACCAAATAATGCAGTTAAAGCCTTTGTTCAATTATTGTGTTTATAACTGTCATATCATCCTAAATTCCTTGTTGGGTCCCACTAGAGAATATAATGAACAATCTCCACAAAGCTTGACCTGGCTCAAGTAGTTTTTATGTAGTTTTTTGTCCAATCTTTTTGGTTAAATACGTTTTTGCTCTTTATAAAATTCCAACTTTTTATTTTAGTCTATTTAAAAAATTTCTTCTAACTTTTGGCTGTCTAGAAGTTTTCAATTATCATTTTTGATTTATATTTATAACTTAAGTCAACTCATGTGTAAAGATTATTTTCGAACTTTGCCCAAATACTTTTTAACAATGTGAGAGTTAAAATATAAAAATCTAAAATTATAAATGTGAAATATGTTTTTTTTTACAAGGTTATTTTCTAAGTCTCACTCAAATTACGGGCTATTTGAAGTATTAATCCTAATAATATTAAAATAAAAGTTATGTGATCTTTTAAAATATGAAAAGTACTAACAAGAGATACTTGTTAAAGAATCAAATACAATAAAAATATCTTAAAACTTATATAATCGATTTCTGAAAAGTGTAAAAAGATACTCTTTTCGATATAAAATTTACTTTTTTATTTCTTCTTCAAATGCAAGGACACCCTTAAAATATAAATATAAGTGTATGTTAAAATGTTAGCTATTATAAGAGTGAGCACCGAAGAGTTTACACATGGCTTCCAATATGCAAAAGAAGAAAACCCTTCCAAAAAGAATAACATCACTTCCCATGCACTATTAATAGTGCAACAACTTTTTCAATTTATTTCATTACAAAAGAGCAAAAATTGACCTTACTTAACAACAAGTCATTATATGTTATTTGCTTCTTCACAATTCATATTGAATATTGATCAATGGCTTCTATGCAAATCCTTTGGTCATGTAATCAAGTTAATCACAAGGGAAATTCAAAACACCCTTATATGAAATCAAACAAGATCATTAGTAGAAAAAGGTATAATCTAATTAGATTTGAAGGTGGTGTGGTACAAAATTTTGATCAAGAAAAGAGGAAATTGAGAGTACTAATAGCTGGTGGAGGAATTGGTGGACTTGTTTTGGCTCTAGCTGCAAAGCATAGAGGTTATGAAGTGAAAGTATTTGAAAAAGATTTGAGTGCTATTAGAGGTGAAGGTAGACATCGTGGTCCAATTCAACTCATGAGTAGTGCTCTTTCTGTGTTGGAAGCTATTGATGAGAGTGTTGTGAAGAAGATCATGGAGGTGGGTTGTGTCACTGGAAATAGGATTAATGGTCTTGCTGACGGTGTTTCTGGAGAGTGGTATGTTTTCCATTTCCTTATCTCAAATATGAACTTTATCATAATGATCACTTTCCTCGGATTAGGCGTGTCCTGGTGTCGTGTCCGACATCGACATATGTAATTACATTGAATTATGTGATCTTCTCAAATTATTAGTAGTGTCGATGTGTCAGTGTCCGTGTCATGTCCGGTGTCCTTATCCGTATCCGGACATCATACTAGAGGATTAAGCTTTCAAAACACAAGATGGTTGCATAAAGATGGTAAAACTACACCTTTTTTGTGTTATTTTTAGGTTTTACCGCTGTCCCTTGATTAAGTTTTTTTCGTTTATTTTGGTTCCTTAAATTACAAATGTTATACACTTTTGTCTCTTAAATTTTTTCGTTCCACTTTGGTTCTTTAATTTACAAATGTTAGACATTTATGCCCTTTCTATCGGTTTTCATTTAAGTCCTTAGTCTTTCAACAAAAAAGAAAATTATTTGTGTATATTGTTCATGACAAGCTTGGAAGGTGTTAAGGGGTTTGGTGGATAACTTGTGTGTGAAGATTAAATACCAAAAAGATTTGATTTTCACTACTCTCTTGTTTACACTTTCAGGTTCACTGAGTTAGATCTTTTGACTCCTGCTTCAAGGAAAGGACTTCCTCTTACTCTAGTCATATGTAGAATGACACTACAAGATATATTAGTCAATGCAGTTGGTTCTAATATACTTAGAAACAAATCTAAAGTGGTTGATTTTATTCAGGAACCAAACAAGGTTTGAGTTTTTCCAAACAACTTATTTCTGAATGCTTAATAGATTTTTATTCTAATTTTGATTTATTTTTTATTTACCAAAAGGTTAGAGTGGTCCTTGAAAATGGACAACACTATGATGGTGATATTTTAGTGGGGGCTGATGGAATATGGTCAGAAGTAAAATATACCATCCTTTTCTTTGTTTTATTTAGGTTTAAATGCATTTTGGTATCCATATATTTGCAGATTCACAATTTCAGTCCGTTCATTTCAAATTTTAAGAATATAATCTCTCAATTTTTTAAATTTCAAAATTTTTATCTCATTGAATTTAAAGCTTATTTTTGCTAATTTTTATCTCATTGAATTTGCACGTCACTCATTGACTTGTCGATTCATTATTCAATATGGCACGTCAACAAAAAAAGAAAAGTAAAAAATTCAATGAACTATATTTTTGGATTTAAAAATAGGGGACAAAAATCTTGAATCAACAAAATGGACCAAAATGCTTTCAAACCTTTTTATTTAGAAATGTATTTGATACTTGCTTTTGGTATTCTATCTCTTTTTGTTAATTTCTTTAGGTACGTTCAAAACTCTTTGGCTGGCAAGAAGCTAAGTACTCAGGTGTCACATGTTATAGTGGATTAACAAACTATGTGCCCCCATATATCAATACTATTGGGTATGTACTTCCATTTCTATTAACATTTTTAGAAATTAATTATATTAAAGATTTCTATTGTTGAATAAAGAACGTCAATTATCATTGAATTATGTAACATGGAAAAGATGGAGAAAGAAATGAGGTTATTTATTTGATCAACAAAGTTATAAACTTATAATACTTTGTCAACAAATCAACAATCCTAAAAATCTTAGTTAAAAAAAAAGAAGAAAGAATTGGATTCTACGTATCCTCACAATCATGAGTTTGACCGTCAAATCAAGCTTAGACGATTCAAGTTTCGGCTATGTATTTTGACCGCGATTTACTAAAGCTAGAGTGAGAGTTGATTGATCTTGATTCAACGGTCCAGATTGTGCGTTTGTGTCAAATGCATTATGGATTCATGAAAATTGGTCTTTTACCTCAAGAAAAGATGGATAAAAGAATGTTAAAAGTTTTTCTTATTTGATGTTTAAACTTGAAGGTATAGGGTGTTCTTGGGCTTGAACCAGTACTTTGTTGCTTCAGATGTTGGTTATGGGAAGATGCAATGGTATGCTTTTCACGGGGAACCCCCTTCATGCGGCCTTTTCCCAGAAGGTATATATTTATACTTTGTGTCAATCTATGTTGCACCGACACTTCAAATTGAAAGCAGGTTTGAGTGTTTGACACACGTTCATGTCCGACATGATCCTGACACATGTTGTTATATATAATTGCTTCCATGTCGTGTCTAGTGTCCATTGCTTATTGATTTGTATAAGCTACTGCAGGTAAGAAGAAAAGACTAATGGATCTATTTGGAAACTGGTGCAATGAAGTGAAAACACTCATATCAGAAACACCAGAGCATATGATTCTGCAGAGGGATATATATGATAGAGACATTATCAACACTTGGGGAATTGGGAGAATTACTTTATTAGGTGATGCAGCACATCCAATGCAACCAAATCTTGGTCTAGGGGGATGTATGGCAATTGAGGTATGTTATTTCTAATTGTCAACTGCAAAAATAAAATGAGGTCTGTTTTTTTTATTTAAAAATATCTTACTTTGTTGGTAATGTGTCTTACGATTCATAATAAGACCTGATTTATGATTCAGAAAATAGTTCTTCCGATTCACGGTATGAATCTAATTTTCACCAACTTAGCTCGTTTAAAGTATGTAGAAAAAAAACAAGCAAAGGAATCAAATGTGTTGCATAGAGCAATTTTTTATGTCCCTTTCTTTTGTTGCAATTGCATTTGCAGGACTGTTACCAATTAATACTTGAACTAGACAAGGTTGGAAGTGGTTTTGAGGAGTCTGAAGTTACCTCTGCTTTAAGAAGGTATCATTTTTGTTTTGATTTGAATTTTATGTGTGTTTTTTTTTGTCATCTTCAGAGAAAATGACTTTGTTGAAAAGAACTCGTCTCGATTATTCGAGGTGCGTTCGGAATAACTTTTTGCAGCTTATTTAGGTTTTACTTTATGGCATAAGAATCTGTAGAAATACTTCTATTTATTGTTAGTAACCAGAATCTGAACATTTAACCTCAGTCAAACTCTTTTGGATATGTCTCGGCTTAACTACTTAAAAATAGCTTATGATATGTTCCTAAACTATTTTCAGCTTATTTTCAAAGGAATAGTATATTAGGATAACTCATGATAAATGATAGGTGCGATCTTACCAGGGTGTAACGGTTTGCTTTGGATTGGTTCGGTTTTCACTGTTTTTCAAAAAAGAAACCGAACCAAACTAATCGGTTTGGTTCGGTTTGGATTGGTTCGGTTGATCGGTTTATTTAAAAATACAATTAAAAAATTCATATTCTCACAAAATATTTCATGGATCTTTGTATAATTGTATTTCATATTTTGTTTTTTCATGTTCTCTATTTTTCAAACAACTTTTTATAACTAACCTTGCTCAATATTTCATACATATGATCCAAGATTCATTCATTCATCCTTCTTCAAAAACCACTTCATCAAACTCAAATATTTTAATCATTCATGATCCATTCATGCATCATTCATCAAAAAACAAAAATTCCAAAAAGAACATCAACATAGTCAAAATAACAAATCCATGCAAACTGAAATTAAAACATTCTGAAATTTAAACATCATGAAATTAAATAAAAACATCCAAACTAAATCAATCCAATTCCAACGTGAATCGTCAACTGACGAGATGAGATGAAGATGAGAGAAAATGAATGTATTAAAAAGTATTTTGTTTAATTTTGGGCATAACCATAAGTTTGTGTGAGGTAGGATAATATTAGTAAAATAAGGAGTGTGGTTATCACCGGATTGGTTCATCGGTTTAACGGATCTCGAAATGAAAAACCATGAACCAAACCAAACTAGATCGGTTTCAATTGGTTTGGATCGGTTTCAAACCGAACCAAACAAGGTCGGATATTTTTTCGGTTTAGTTTGATTTGAACTTTCGATTTCGTTGGTTTTGTCCAAACCACTTACACCCCTGCTTACCAGCATTAATACATCATATTCCATCACTGCTTACCAGCATTAATACATCATATTCCATCAGGCTCATGATAAATGATAACAACTTAACAACATATTTAGAAATAATTTGATCACATTTATTGTTTGATTGTAGAAATGACTTACTCAAAAATATTTATATGATAGATACTTATCCAATAAGTCCTTAATTAAGTGTTTACTCAATATGCTAAAAAAAAGGATCAACTTTTTCAAAAATTACATTGTTGAAATTTTCTTACTTTATCTCTTGTTATAGATACGAGAAGAAAAGAATCCCAAGAGTTAGGGTGTTACACACAGCTAGCAGGATGGCATCAAAAATGCTAGTCAACTATAGACCTTACATTGAATTTCAACTTTGGCCTCTTTCAGTATGTTCTTTCCAACTTACTTAAATAGTTTCAAAATCTTTGCCTCAAATGATATTTTCTTTTAACACTTCACACTTTTTTTTTCTTTGTTAGAAGCTAACAGATATACAAATAAAGCACCCTGGCATTCATGTAGCTAGAGCTCTTTTGAAGTTCACTCTTCCACAATTTGTTAATTGGATGATTTCTGGCCATGGGTAAGAGATGGATTTCATACAATTTGTTAATTGGATGATTTCTGGCCATGGGTAAGAGATGGATTTCATAACTACTATTATCTTTATGTGGGTTCTACCGAGCCACGTTGATTGGTGGTTTACGATGGATTAATACTTAAAAATTGTTTGAAATTCTGATTGCTACCGACGTCATCCTTTGAAAGTAGAAGCACACGGTCTTCCTCGTTCTCAAGGCTGAAACAATTATTTGATATATAATAAACCGAATATGAGTTGAGTTTTGAGACACATTTGTTTTCCTTTATTTTTACTAAATTGTCACCAGTTAAGTCACCGTATCAGCCGTAACAACGAGAAAGACCGCAAACTTATAATTTGGGAAGGGGACATATGGTATGGTTAGAGATTCAAACCATTTTCAACTAACATTCCACGGTAGACCACATCTCAAACTGGTCCACCATAAAATTTGTCTCTATTTTATGTCCCAATTTGGCAGAATTTTATTCAATCCTCTTACTCTAATATCTTACCTTTTTTTTTTTATGATTTGTATACTTATTAATATTAATATTGGACTGTTTGTGTCATTTTTAGGTTGTGGTGAACATATACATACGTAACACCTTGAAAAATAAAAGGCTTACTAATTTTAGTATTACGTTATTCTTGTTAGATTTTTTATTTTATTTGGGATATGGTGTTTTTGTCTTTCTAGGGTGATCAGGCCAACCTGAAATGCATGAACTTGTAAATATGTTGCACGGTATTTTCTTTAATTTTTACAAGTCTTGAAAGATAATGTGAATTTTCATTCACCTTTTTCCAATAAGTTTATATCTCACCATTAGAATTTTGGGCTTTATAGTAAAATATATCTGCTAGGAAAAATGTTTTCGAGGCCATTGATGCTTTTAAAGTTGAATTCCACTTATTATACAATATCATTGTCTGATATGGCATTTTAGATTGGAAAATATTTGATAGACACTCATCTATCCAACTTATATTTTGAGAGAAAAATTAGAGCGAGAAAATATGTCATAGATGTGATATATTGATGATGTGATGAGAAGAGAAATAGAGATTAAATGGGGTGATCAGGAGTGTATCGCTACAATATATATGAGATTTAGTTACATTTGAAAAATATTCTAAATCAAGAAAATGTTACTGCTTGGACTTAGTAACATTTGAATAATGTTAAGGTAAACCATATGTCACTAAATATTTTTAGAAACGAAGTGAAAGTATTATTAGTTGCATTTAAAAAATCTTACCTATCTAGTAGCCAATCTCAACTTAAATATTGGTACACTCTTGAATCATTCTCAAAGGAGACGAGTGTAGAGCAAGGAACTCAAGGTGACAATCAATATGTGAAGGGTGTGGGAGGAACAAGAGTAAAGCAGGTACTAGAAAATGAGGTCTAAATCCAAGAACACGAAAACACTAGAGTGCTTTAGTTGCAAACGAATCAAACATTGGCAGAGCAGTGTCCAAACAAATTGCAGGGCATTGATCAAATTCTACAAATGTGGTCCAACCTGCTGTTTCTGGAAGCGAAGGAGATGTTCTTTGTATTTCATCTACCAAGTTACTTTTCTTCAATTCCTATATGAGAGGCGACTATTTAAACATGCCTATGCACAAGATAAGCCAAGAATCATGATTCATAATACCCGAAGGGGGTTATCACCCAACACCCGCAAAAATTAGCCGAATAGGGGTTATACATATTGTAGGCCACGGTGTTTGGCTAATATGAAATAACCACACTATAAATACTCCGTTCATACATTTTAATAGTCACATCCAATCAATAAAACAAAATTATTTTTGCAAATTTTTCCCTTTATCTTTATGCTTTTATTTATGCATTTCTCAGTGTAGCTTAAACCCAAAAACAACTATACCTAACACTCTACTGGTCAGAAGTAGGCAACCCACAACTAAGGGACATAGTTCATTCCTCAACGTTAATCGCTTGAAGCAAAGAGAGTCACATTTGAGGAAACTAAACCAACTTCGGCTAACATTGGCTTCCATCAACAAGTTGTTATACATTTCCACACCTCGATTCATATCAAATTGATTTGGAATTTGAGTAGAACCATTTACAAAGGAAATCTTGTTGTTAGCGCCCAATGCACATTGCATAGAGCGACTCCGTGCAAGGTAGTTTGTTAAGCTTATGAGTAATAGCAACTGAATTAGGTCCTTTGCTTGGATGCACGTAGAAGATGGGACCGGCCAGAATCTGGTTGTCGATGAATGTTGTGAAGAGGTACTTGGCGCGGAGGAGTGATGAATTTGCAGAGATACGAAGATTCTTGATGAAAACAATCAATCAAATCGAGAATGATTAATGAAATAACAAAAATCTTGATAACTTGCAAGATTGGAAACCAAAAAATGACGAAGATTCATACTAAAACAAATGCACCAAACTTGATGAAAAACATGAACAAGAAAGGAATGGCACAAAGAAACTAATATAATCTTGAACATGTTAAGAACAAACCAAAAAAATAAGATTTGCTGCAAAATCAATGAAGTGAGTGAGGCTCAATGAAGACGATGTAGCTCAATGAAAACGATGAAGGTGAGCCGCAATAGAAAAAGTAACTAAAGAAAGGTTAGGATTATAATCAACTTTCTCTCTTGAGGAAGGGGAGAAAATCTGATATTATTATGAAGGAACAAATTGAACGAAAGTGAATTCTTTTTATTAGAGATAGAAGAGAAGGATGTTGAGAAAGATGTTGAAGCTTCTACACAGACATCCAGCTTACTTGAGATACAAGCAACTATAGTAGAAAGTTAGTTAGGGAGTTAGTTACTCCAAATCACTATAAATAAGCTACACTTGTGTACTATTCTACATCTTTTATTCATTTCTATCTTTGTGATGACTCCTAAAAAGAATTACACAATCTATCTTTCCATTACATTTGATCTGGAACCATGGAATCCTTTGATTCATAACACTTTTCATTAATGATTAGTGTTTATAACACATAGTTATATACATATGATATCTTCACACTAACTAAGGTGTACTAGCTAGTATTGGATACAAAGAATTAGTTGTGATGTGATATAGCTTAAGCTGCAAGTAACTATGTGTATCTAAATAATTAGGTGTAGACCTATTTATGTAATACTTCGAAATCTAACCAATACTGACTTAATCTAATCTAATTAGAGTTAAGCTAACTAGTTAATTATTGTACGTTTTTTCAATAATAACAGTTAATTAGAGTCTGTTATTCAGTTGACTTTATATATATATTCTTAAATACATACGTAAAATAAGTATATATTTTTTCGGATCCAAAGAGGTCTATGATACTTTATTATATACAAGGAAGCACAATAGCCGACCCTAGTTTTTTAGTGACAGAAACTCCAACTTCTCTCTAAATTTTCTTTCTCCTTTGTTCATCGAGGAGGGGTGGTTTTAGGTCATTTTTTGACCTAGAATCACCCCTCTACATCTTTTTCCCCTTTTCTTTCAATCTAAATAAGTGATTTTCACATCTATCAAGTTTTTCCTTTTGTGTTTTTTGTGATTTCGTTGTCTAAGTGCGGCATTGTGTTGTTCATCGTCTTGTGCGGCGTTTGATTTTGCGTTTTGTCGCGGTGTTTGTTCAGTTCCTATTGAAAGATCTACATCAGTCAATTACAAATTCAACCAATGATTTGGACGTCAATGTTGCAGATCCGGAAGCATGGGTATGTCGGTGACTTAGGTTTTATCATATTATTTGTAGGCATTTTGTCGTTGTATGCTATTAACTTGGGTGTTGTGAGTTTGTTGCAGATTCACCCTTTAAGTTTTTAGCGATGTTTGTATCTGATGTACTCTATCGATTTAAATGAATGAATATCGTTTTGTTTTTGTCAAAAAAAAAATGATACTTTATTATATATAAGCTCCTCTCAAAGAAACCTAAGCTATTGGCAAGAGAATATACTCAATGATTAAAAAAACTACATCTTACAGGTACACAATATTCAATTATAAGAGACATTTTTGGTTAATTAGGAATCTCTAAGCACAACTTGAACTAAATATGACTACATCGTAGAAGTACATAATATTCAATTATATAAGACATTATTTTTTTAATTAGGAATCTCCAAGCGCAACTTGAACTAGATAAGACTATTCTCAAAAAATTTAATAATCTTACATTTTCAAGTTGAATTTAATAATCTAACCGATTCTAATCATTACTTCTTGTCAAATCTAACGATTCTAACTAGAGTTAAGCTAACTAGTTTTTTTTTTTTTTTTTTTAACAACTTAAGCTAACTAGTTAACCAGAGTTTGTTATTCAGTTACGTTATATACAATAAATAAATATATTTTTGTATAAAATTAATATTTTGTTTCGTTCAACGAAAATATAAAAACAAAATTGAAATAAAATGACATTTTGAAAAAATAAAAAAATTGAAGGAATATTTTATATTAATAATCTTTACCATTTTTAGTTTTTTTTTTTTGAATAACCATTTTTAGTAAAATTTGAATTTCATAATAGTAATTTTTTTTAAAAATAATCTATATATACTATATATAAAGAAAGCAGTCCGCTTTGAGCTTACTTTTCTCCTTTCAATTATACCCTTAAGCAACTTAGATCATAAGAATGTTATTTTGTTGGTGTCATTCAAAAAGATAAGAATTTATATTATATTTGTTAAATTTTTTGAAAGATAATATATTTGTTATATTGTTGATATCATTGAAAAAATAAGTATAGTTTGTTACAATACGAAAGTACAAAATATATATTATTTATACCCACAGTTTTAATCAAAATCAAATTAATTTTTAAACAAAAATTCATAAAAACTATTGTTCGTAATTTACACTCATTAGTGTGTATGACATAAATTTTTTACTTATCGTAATAAATCATGCTTATCTTTTTCAATTTTTTTTACTTATTGTAATAAATCATGCTTATCTTTTCCAATTTCATAACAATATTGCAAATATAATAGTATAAACTTTTATGTTTATTAATGACACCAAAAATATAACATTATTATAGAAATATTTGTTTAAAGGTTGGAATATTGAAAATCCAGCCCAATATATCCCATTCCATTTTTAAGAAAATATTGTTCCTATTTTAGTGGGGTATAAAATTACTATTTTAACGAGGTTTAACTATTTTTTCGAATTCATAATTTAAATAATATTATAAACAGATAAAATGGTAAATAAAATACATTAAATAAAGGGAAAAATTGAAAAAGGAAAAATACAATTCAAATTCATGTATTTCTTAATGATAGATGTTTTTATTTCAAAACAAAAAATAGCATAGATGTTTCCCATACATAGTTGAGTACTTATCACACATAAGGTTATTTATAATAGTTTTTGCTAGAAGCCACTCATGAAGGTGTCTTTTAGCAACCCACACCTCAATGTGTGATTTTCATTTTTTAGTTATAACTTTGTTAAACGACACCTTCATAAAAATTAGTTAGTGTCTTTTAACAAATGTTCATAGAATAACTTGTTAAATGACACCAAGACCATTTATAATACTCCACTCACAACTTTAGTAAAAAAAAAAAAAACTCTACTACAATTATTGGACGACATACGTAACCACATGCACTGTATTAAAGAAACCCAAAATCAAACCTTCTTACCTACCTATGAAAAAAACAAAGACTTATAAATTATTCATAGATGATTATTACACAAAATACAAATTCAAGCATATCATTACAAATGTTGACTCTGCATTAATTAACCATATCCATGAACTCAGGATCATTTCCCATTGCCTCCAAAATCTTATAAGGAAGACACACTTGAAGGTCAATGCTACCTTCTTCTATTCCAGCAAAGGCACAAACCATTCCATTTGTTTTATTTCCACTTCGAACTGCCACAGGCTTTCCCCATCCAAAATCATTACCATAAACATCAAACCTTGGAGAACTGCTAATGGCCAAAAAATTCTTAGTGCTCAAGCTATCAAGCCTAATAAAGCTTGGATTTCTCAACCATGACTCATAATCATTCTTTAATTTCTCATTAGAGTGCAAAGCAATTAACTTATTCATCAACAAAGCACCTTTACCAATCCCACCTTCCTCCAACAACTCCCCAACTTTCATTTTAAACCCGCAACCTATAATCGCGTTTCCAAAATAATCTTCTGGCAATGGTGGAACAAGTCTTGGTCTAACCCCTATTATGAACGTATTAAGAGCATCTTCTTGTGGATCAAGATGTTTGGAACGGATCACTGAACACCAAAGATGAGTTAAAAGCGCTTGTAGGGAAGATATTTTTTTGTTATCAACCTCTGCATTGACTTTCGATTTCAGTTGCACGATTTTCTTCTTTGTGAAGTGAAATATCCTCTCTGATAGAAAGAGTTTTTCGTCATCAGATGACGAAAAACTCAACCGATCAGAGTGATTCTTTTGTGGCTCTATAGTTAAAGGAAATCGTATAGGTCGTTGAATACCATTTGGAAACCAACGTTCTAATGTTAGGGAGTTAGATATTTGATGATGACAACCACGTGACATTTCAGCCCACGAATTGATGAAATGCCACGTGGACTGTCCGTCAGCTACGACATGGTTGAAATTGCAGCCAATGAAGATGCCATCAGCTAGCTCAGTGACTTGAACAGCCAACAATGGTTTTGATGTACCTTCGTAGTTTATAACTCCGTTGAAAGGAAAAAGTGAACGAATAACCGAAGGAACATAGGTGGGTTTTAGGATGTCAGCAACATAAGTGTTCTTTGCTACAGCATGTATAAAGTTTACACCTGCATTGTTGCATGTTACAGAACACGAGACAGTGTCGTCTTCGTGTTCTGTAACTTTGAGACGGCCAGAAAGAGGTTGGAAATAGGAAAGGGCAGAGGATAAAGAGTGTTTCAGGCGTTGAATTTGGTCTGATGCTAAAGGATGGTGATAAAGAAGGCCTTTTTTGTTGGTTGGATAAAGTAGAAATTGGAGATCCCATGGAGTTAAATCAATTTTATGATTACTTGATTTCAATGCCTTGATTGTATTGGTGGAGAGTACTTGGAATGCACCCATATTGTTTTAGGTTGTATTACATAGGTTGAGGCTTGGATCAAGATACATATAGTTGTGCTTGGAGACTTTAATTTTTTTTTTTAATTATATAAAAGTTTAAAGAATATTTATAAAGGGATTTGCATATATGTACTTTCAAGAGCAAAAACTGAGTTTGCATCCCAAACTTTTGAATATAAGACCAGTTTTCTCGAATCCGGATTCCCTGCTCTAAAAACAGCACGCAGTTTCACGTTGTAGGGAATCTCAACCATTGATTTATGATCCAACAGTTCAGATTAAAAAATCAATTTTACACGGTAAAACAATCTCAACCGTCGATTTGAGATTGTATGGCCAAAATTTGTTATAGCATCCTGTTCACCTTATCCATATCATAGACTACACTCTTGGAAGTTTTATTTTTTACATAATGGGAACAAGTTTTGAACAATGTATTGAATTTGAGTGGCTACATATATTATTGTTACGCATTTGACATTTTTTATGGAGAAATATTTGACATTTGAATTATTAAAATCTTGACATTCTTGTCAAATTAAAAGATTTGACATTTGAATATAATTCATTGACTAACGATATATATTGTTTTTTTATTTGTTAACAAACCAATATCTATATATAGACACATATGGGTTACTAATTTTTTTTTTCAAGAATGGGTTACTAATTTACATCTATCAAAAAAATTAAGGTGTAATTTTTTTTTTTGGTTACACATTAAGGTGTAAATTAGAAAGAGGTGCAGATTTTTATTTGGACAAAAAAATCATTCATTTTATTTGAAAAAAAAAATCATTCATCTTTATTATTTAAAACTAGGAACTTGAGGGTTTGTTTTGTAACTTTCATTAAAAATGTTTGTTAATTTACACCTGCTTTACTAATTTACATCCACTTTATCATAAGCACATTATAAATATTAGCGAAAAGACGAACACTCACGTGTCCGTCTTTCCGTTATTTTTATTGCGCTTACGTTTGAAAATTATTAACGGTATTTTTTTAACGAAATTCTGATTTGGATTAAATCTAAAAATATTAATGTTTGTTGCTTTCAACTTATAACAAACCAAACTAATCATGATTGTTTATTTCAATGACACCAAAAAATATAACCAAAAAAAAAATTTAAATTCTTTTTTTAATGACACAAACAATGTTTTTTTTTTTGAATATGACACAAACAATGAGGAGACAGAAAAAAGGAGACGAGGAGAAGAAAAACTCGTCAACACAAGCTGGAGGGAGAAGAGAGAAAGAGTTCTCGACAACTCAATAAAACTCATTGGCGTGTTTTTTTTTAACTAGGTGAGCTCTCCTTTTATAGGGATGATTTATAATTAATATGGAGAAACTTAATAATTAAGTAAACTTAGAAATTAAGCAACTCACAGATGATCTAAAGTAACAAACTAATCAGATAAGCTCAAAAAGAAATAAACCCACAAAATTAGATGAAACAAACTACTGAATGAAAGATAAGAAATTCAGTTGGATTCTCAATCTTATCACAACCAACATAACCTAAAATTATGGAAAGTGATATCCATAAGTAAAAATTAATAATTACTATTATTTTTATCATTATCAAGTGTTTAAAATTAAATATCACTATTTAAACACTACTAATGTGTGTGTTCTATTTTATGTGGGTCCGTCACACTCTATTTTTTCGATTCACATCACACTAGTTCGAAGTCATATAACTTGTGTTTAATCTTTCAATTTCCTTCCAACTTCATACCAATGTTCCAACAATCACCCACTTGATTTCAAAAAATAGATCCATAAATAATGTCAAAACGTTACTATAAGGTTGCTAATAAACAAAGGTGTCGCCTACAACTTGAACCTTTGCATAACAAATACTATTCCGATTTAGCAAGAGTTTCTCGTAGCATTGAACTCTATCTCAGACATAGAACCCACACACAAAACTTTTCCTAAGGTGTATTCTAAAAGCCCGTGCGTTTATGGTCATGGACGTCTATCCCAGTTTTAAAGAACGCTCTAGGAATTATGCCTCAAAATCCCATAGGAATCGACCTCTACTCCACATTCGTATATGTGAGTCTATCAATAGTACGCATGTATCTATGTACTCCACTTCACATAGAGAATATATCTCATTAAGAGTTTCTATTATCTCATCCTTATTTCACTGCATGAATCATGCTTCTTTAGTTTTATCATAACATGTTCTATCACTCGTGACTTGCTATTGCCCATTGAACCTATTTCTTGGGATCTCCAAACATTTAAGTTGGGTTACTATCACTCGTGATCTTTGGGCATTACTTCTATCTCATTGGATGTGTTTATAACTTTCTTTGTAGTTATTCCTTTCGTCAAAGGATCAACTAAGTCTTTATCGGTACATGCACGATTCACTTTAACCGTTCCTTTAGAACTCTCTAAGTATTATGTGTTTATGCCTTAGTTATCGTCTCTTACCATTGTGGTAACGATTCTCAATTGTGAAATAGTTGTGGTATTATCACAATGGATTAACTCTACTCGCAACGATTTCACCCACTAGGGGTTCTCAACTAGCAAGCATTTTCTCAACTTGCGTCTTCACTAGATTTCTCTAGTGTTCTCATCTCAGATTCATTCCACGGTGGACTGAGTCAATATCACTTGTTTCAACAAACAACTCTTCTAGTGATGCTCAATGTGTATCCACTGGTCGCTTACGACTCATCTGAAGGATGTTCTATTTTGTATCATTGTACCACTCATGTACAATAATATACTTCTCATAATGTAATCCTAAAGTTATAGTCTTCTTAAGGCACAATATGACTCTTTAAATAGCATGTCAAGAAGGCACAATATGACTCTTTAAATAGGATGTCAATGCTTCTCACTTGGTTTACTAGTAAACTTGAACAATAGTCTCACGATGTGGGCAATGTCGAGTCTAATACATTCAGTGGCAAACCTTAGAACTCCCATCGATGCTCTTCTATTCGTCTAACTCCATTTCAAGTGTTCCTGAAGAGTTTTACACTTGGATCATAAGATATACTTGCAAGTTTATAGTCTAATAATTACATTTCCTTAAGATCTTAGTAATCTATCATTCAACTTATACCCATTCGTTATCTTTAGGTTGTCAAAATTTCCATGCCATTTTTTAGAAGGTTATCTTGTCCATGAATCATAAAACCTTATGATTGTTCCATATAGTTGTCTTCTTCTGGTTCACCATTTAAAGAGGCAGCTTTCACATCCATTTGGAGTACTATCGAGTTGATAAAGAATCAAAGTGTCAGATTCAATGCTTGAGAACTGACAGAGGGGGAGAGTTTACTTCAAATTCTTTCAATGAATTTTCCAGTGAAAAGGGAATTAAGAGGCAACTGAGTGCATCATACACTCCTTAACATAATGGAGTGTCTGGAAGGAAGAATATAACATTGTTGAATATGGTTAGAAGTATGCTAGCTTGCAGAAAAGTTCCTAAGGAATTTTGGCTTGAAGCTTTTCTTTGGACTACATATGTTGTAAATAGAAGTCCCACTTTGTCAGTTAAAGATGTTACTCCAAAAGTTTCTAGGTAATGAGCATCTTATGTCGGAGGATTCAGATGGATTTGAGCTCGAAAGGGCTGGTAAAACTGCTGTATTTTTTTTTGCAGGGGCTATTGGTTCGTGAATCCTTCTGTGTTGACAGTTGTTTCATACACCATTTCTCAAAAAGTTGGGTTTGATTATAATTAGGCATGTCTTGGTTACTTTGGTTCCTCGAAAGGGGGGATTCTAGATCGTTATTGTTTTGCAGGGAGTTGATGGATCTTGAATTGTTTTTGTATTGGCAGGCGGTTCATACGCCATCTTAAGATTCACCATTCACTTTGTGGGGCTCGAAAGGGCCGTTTAGCTTGCTGCCATTGTTGCAGGGAGTTAATGGTACATGAACCGCCTCTGTGTTGATAGAGGGTTCAATCACCGCATAGAAGACCTTTAATTTGTTTTAGGATTAATTAGAGGTTGATACACCTGTGTGTTTTTTTAAGTTTTGTATTACCCGTTTAGGGTCGACTGACACTCTTGTGTGGTTTTATTGTGTTAGGTTTATGTCCCCCCATTATTATTATTTTGTTATTTTCCACTTTTTTTTAATAATATATATGAGCAATTGACACAAGATTAGAGCAGGGTTCCAACTTAGTTGCGCATTACTCTTTTTTATGTCAATTTGCTCTTGACTATCAAAAAAATTAAACACAAAGCATGACTTAAAACTAAACTAAATAACGATAATTTGTTTTTAGGGTTTTGAATGTATAAAAATAGTAACAAAGTGAATTTCCTTGTAGAAAAATATAAAAAATTCTTGGAAATGGGGTCAAAATCTTGATGACAAGTTTGGTAAGTACAAGAAATTGTTTCAAGTAATAAAGTAGTAAGCTATTGTCTCCATATGAATTGTTTTTTTTACTCGACAATTAACTAAACTTATAATAAATAAAAAAAAGTAATATAGGGGGGGTTTGCAAGATTGGTTGTTGCAACTAAAAAGTAAAGGTTGAAACAAAATGATGATGATAATTAGGATTCTTAGAATCCCCTCTATATCTTTGTTGGATATAACATGTTCCTAGTTCAAGTACTATTTGAGGTTAATGCTCAAGACGTCTAACAAAATACTCCCTACTTTAGTTATAGTTCCATAGGCCCCTTCATCAATATTTCTCCGTTATGGGTAGTAGGAACTTGTATTCCCACGAGCGCTTAAGAATGTTAGACCTAGTCATACAAGAGAAATTCCCGGTCTTTTGGTGAACGGCTCGAGCGAATAGAATATATCAGTTTCGGTTAGAAAAGTGAAAAATTAATCAAAGATTTTTAACCCAAGTTCAATTCAAGATCAACATATTTGAAAATCATTAAGAACGATAAATATAAAAACATAATTCAAATAGCATTCAAAAAATAATTTGTCACCAACTTATGGGAATACCCAACAAATAATAGAAGTTCATCTCTTAATCCTAATTTAAAGTGTTTATCTACTCATGATAACCGAATACATCACCAAAGTGAAAAGAAAAGTAAACACACAAAAGAACAAATGGAAGGGGGGTTGATGTTGTGGTCACACTTTTTGCCTCAGAACCATCATATTTCTAGATCGAAAGAGGTTTAATATGCAAAAAAAATCGCACACAACATGTGTGAGGGTACATGGCATTAGAACAACAAAAGCTATTATTTGTATGTTCAGTATGCGCGAGGCACATACCAATTGCCAATTCTTGCTATGTAAGCTTGATGACGCACGAGGCACATGAACAAGATGCAAAATCTCTTGTTTTCTTCATTCTTTGTGTGATTTCCATCCTTGATATGAGTTTGGGACTTGTGACAAAATTTTCCAAAGTTGTTTTGTCTTTAAATCTTCATTGTGTTTGATCCTCTTGCTTCCTTAACTTTCATAAGATGTCTTGCTTTGTTGAATTACATGATTTATGCCAAAAAAAAAAAAAAAACTCAAAACACCTATAAAGCTGCTCGTTAGGGAAGAAATGAATTACAATGACTCAAATTAAAACATTATAAACTCTTTCCTAAATCATGAGCAAGTCACTCTAAATCCTCTAGAAAGTTCTCAAATTACAAGATAAAACTCGAAAACATAAGTACAACTATCATATTATGAGGTGTCATCACTGCTCACTTGGGCCTTTGCAAAAGTGGGCTCTTATTGACAACAATTTGAGCTTTTGGCCGATCCAATCACCTCTTAGAGGTGGCTTCTCGCTAGAAAGAAAGAGGGGCCTTGTATATGTTTTATGAGTGGTTTTCGAGTCCTCTTCTTAGTCTTAATTTTTAGGGTTTTGTGATTTTTTTTTGTGTCGAGTACCCCTTATACTTCTCTTCGATTTGAGGGTCAAATATTATTTGTTCTTCTCGTTAATATGATAAAGTTATTTTTTCCCTTAAAAGAAAACTCTACAAACATCTATAATATAGCCATATTTCATTACTAATATCAATTGTAGTGCTTTGATAAAAGAATAATGATATATGTCAATAATTTTGTGACAATTTTTGAGACAATTTTATTCTCTCTTCTTATTGAAGAAAAACAATAAAGAGAGAAAGAGAGAGAAAGAAATATAAACACAATTAAAATTTGAGAGAGAAAATTAATTTAAAAGTTATTCAAAAATTATTGTAAATATCATTTCTCTTGATACAATCTTCAAGCTTCACTCGAAAAGGTTGATCTTAGATGTTGTTAATGTTTGTAGTTTTTATCGTTCTCTATCCTTTTCTTTTATAAATTTTTATTGTTCTCTTATTACAATATTCAACACACAATTTATTTATGTTTGTAGAGGAAATATAATTGACACACGGATTCTATATTCAATATACAATATACTATAATAAAAATAGGATCATTATATCCTTAAAAAAAAAAGGATCATTACTAAAAAAAAATAGGATCATTTTTAAAAAAATCAATAATAAAAATAGGACCGTTCTTAAAAAAAATAAAAATAAAAGATACTTTCTATTTTAAATTTAAGTGAATAATTTGGTTCATGTGGCATATTATAATTAGTGAACAAAAACATAACAAACAACATCTCTAATTTGACTTCTTTTCCAAAAAAAAAAAACGTAATTTGACTATTTTGTTTTTCTTTTTAAACGATCAATGTGTTTTTTTTTAGGGAAAACGATCAATGTTAATAATAACTTGTTCCATTAATTTTTTTCAACCTTCATCCGGAGTCCGTGACTATTTCGATTTGTTAATTTGTTCATGATCTCGTCGAATTAAACAACATTTTGTTTTGAGAAAGTTTTTGTTGGGCACATACATAACATTTTAATTTTGGGTACATTCTCACATAAAACTAACAAAATTAAATAAAAAGTATTTAGCCACACCAATTAATATATTATAATTTTAATTTTGTTTAATTTTTTCTTGATTTTGCATGTGTGCCTAAAATTGAAGTGTTAGGTATGTGCTCAACCAAACCTTCTCTTTTGTTTTTATGTGATAATGAGCATGTGAATGTACGTGGAGATAAGGAAATCGGTGGAGATAACAATAGGTGGAAATAATAATACTTTTCTATTTGTGTGGTTGCGCTTTATTGAGAAATGATATTTGTACGTAGTGGACGATCAACTCAAAGACTATGTGGGGTTAAAGCCCCACATCCAACTTCTCTATTTATTAATTATAAATAGATTATTAGTCATTTTAGTTTTTGAATGTGTAAGAATAATTACAATAGTCTTTTAATGTATTAAAATTTTGAAATAGTTTTTGATTTTGCACTTTGTTAGTCAAAATAGTTGATTAAATGACAATAAATAAGTATATTGAAGGACTAATATGATTATATTAATGAAGTATTCTAATGTTAAAGATTATTTTGATTAACGAAATGTACAATCAGAGACAAATTTAAAATTTTAATACATTGAAAAACTATTTTAGCCCCCACGTGTATCAAATGTCTAAATCTACCTTGTTTGTACGACTATTTTGTATAACTTTTACCATAATTTTCTCTCTCATATTTATATTATGTTTTTATTTTATTTTCTTTTCTTTTATGTTTGTGTCAGCACTAATTTTTTGTAAATTGTTATACATATAAGCAAATGATTGTTTAAACATCACACCTCAACTTTCTTTCAATGGTTGGGTGAATTTGTTGTATACCACCACTTGGCAACAAAATAAATATCATGTTTCCGTGATCAATCGAGTTTTTTTTTTTTAATATAAGCGCACAACCACAGACAACTACATATATGTCCATCCAAGTGAGCAAATCAACCTCAAAGTATAGAATAGAAATATTGCTCAAGAAAAAAAATGGGAACCGTAAGAGTTCTCTCCACTGATACAATCAAGGCACCAAAATCAAGTGATCAAACTATTGATTTGACTCCATGGGATCTCAGGTTACTACTTGTTTCAACCAACAAAAAGGGACTTCTTTATCACCATCCACTTGAAGCTAACCAAATCCAACGGCTGAGACACTCTCTGTCCTCAACCCTTGCCTTTTTCCAACCTCTTGCTGGCCGTCTCAAAATAACGGAACACAGAGACAACAATGTCTCGTGTTCTGTTATATATGCAACAATGCAGGTGTACTCTTTATCCATGCTGCAGCAGAGAATACTTGTGTTGCTGACATCCTAGAACCAACCTATGTACCTCCAATTGTTTATTCATTTTTCGCTCTAACCGAGGTTAGAAGCTACGAAGGCACATCAAAACCATTGTTGGCGGTTCAAATAACGGAGCTAGTTGACGGTATTTTCATTGGTTGCTCATTTAACCATGTTGTCGTTGACGGAAAGTCTGTGTGGCATTTCATCAATTCATGGGCTGAAATTTCACGTAGTTGTTGTCATCATCAAATATCTAAACCCCCAACACTAGAGCGTTGGTTTCCAAATGGTGTTCAACGGCCAATACGATTTCCTTTCACTTTGGAGCAACAAAAGAATCACTCTGATGGGTTAAGTTTTTCGTCGTTAGATGATGAAAAACTTTGTTTATCAAATAGGATATTTCATTTCACAAAAGAGAAAATTGTACAGCTGAAATTAAAAATCAATGAAGAGATTGGTGTCATCAAAATATCTTCTCTACAAGCACTTTTAACTCACCTTTGGTGCTCGGTGATGCGTTCGAAACAATTTGATCCACAAGAAGAAGTATTTAATAGAGTCGTGATAGGAGTTGGACCAAGGTTAGTTCCACCATTACCACAATATTATTTTGGAAATGCAATTATAAGTTGTATGGTTAAAATGAAAGTTGGGGAGTTGTTGGAGGAAGGTGGACTTTGTAAAGGTGCTTTGGAGATGAACAAGTTAATTGCTTCACACACTGATGAGAAGTTGAAGAATCACAATGAGTCTTGGTTAAGAAATCCAAGCTTTGTTAGGCTTGGTAACATGGTAAAAAATAATTTCATATCCATTAGCAGTTCTCCATGGTTTGATGTTTATGGTAATGATTTTGGATGGGGAAAGCCTATAGCAGTTCGTAGTGGATATAAAGCAAATGGACTTATTACAGTGTTTGCCGGAATAGAAAAAGGTAGTATAGACCTTCAAGTTTGTCTTCCAAATGAGATTTTGGAGGCAATAGGAAATGACCCTCAATTCATGGATGTTGTGTCCAACTAATGCAAGTTTTTTTTTCTCTTTTTTCCATTATCTATAGAGACAAACACATAACATTTTGTTGTGTTAATGATATATCATACCAAGTGACCTAAGCATAATTTATTTTTTAGGAATGCCAGCAACACATATTCTAACGGGCTTGAGTATGCTCTACTTATCACTTGCTCCATTTATTGTTTGGATGCAAGACATGTGGCAAAAAAATAATTAAGGATTTAGATTAAAATATGAAAACTAAAGGTTTTTTAATTAAAAAAGAAAAGGAAATAGAGGAAACATGGTTCCCGTTCCTCTCTTTCTCTGCAATTAGCCTGATTAATTTCTCAATCTCATGGATTGTCGTGTAACCAACAAATCTCATGGATTATCATCAACATAAATGAAATAAGATGCATTTCGATAAAGAAAAAAAGCCCAGATTTGGTTTTAATTATTCAATTCAAGTCAACAAAAGACAGGATTTTCAAGATTCAATAAAATCTAAAGCAGAATAAAATTGCAGAAGCTTCAACAAGATGAAAAAAGCCGATTTGAAAGAGATTTGGG
>Ga0315913_1000392_pt1 | contig 37694 bp, 20 predicted proteins | sample MpolsnodulesMG_FD_207736 | JGI IMG/M metagenome (GOLD analysis project Ga0315913, IMG submission 207736) | Medicago polymorpha root nodule microbial communities from Los Angeles, California, United States - small nodules | ecosystem: Host-associated > Plants > Roots > Nodule | place: USA...
GGTTTATTTGAATTGAGATGTGTTTTTGTTTTTAAGTCAATTGAGATGTTTAAACTCAATGGACAAAAATTTGAGTTTCTGCTTAGAAAAACTGGATGTTTCATACAGTCTACAATAAGCATATTATGTTGGCAAGTAACAATCACTCGTAAGCAAACTACATTCCTTCCTCTATCATCTACATGTCGCAATGTCTACAATAACAATGATATGCATCAATCTTCAACTCATAAGTACTGGATATATCATATTCACCCACCTCAAAGGAATCTTCTCATTTTGATGCTCAAGCACAATTACAACGTCATTGCTTGTCCACACCATACTTTCGTCCTCCATCATAAGATTTGGATCTACATCAGCCAATGATAGCACAAAACTGCACAATAATAAGTATAGCATTTCAAAATTTCAATATTGAACTGGTTTTGAAACAAAAATTATACCAACACCAATCAATTTTTTATCTAGTAGCAATATAATGCACCTCAAACCAAACCATTTCAACCAAGTGACGCCCTGCTTTGCAATAATATCTTTTCACACACAGCCAAACATTCTTAATGTTTTTTATTACAAAAGTCCAACTCCTAGAGTTTGTCAACTATAATCAATCCAATGGTTGAAATACACAACTAACTCACATCCTATAGAGTTGTTCCTTTTTCTTTTGGCTAGTTAGCCTTGACATCTTCAAGTTATTCATGCATTCACTTTCATATTGATAAGGCCACCAAGTGTCCAAATAGCCCACAGTACTACCTTACCAATATTGTCTTTGTTCACCATAAATTTCAAGGGTCCTATTTAGCTTAATTTGAGCAGTTAAAAAAATGTAGACATTATTTACTAGTAAAATAAACCAATAAATAAATATAAATAAACATATGCAAAGTTTTTACCGAAAAGAAAAACACAACTGCAAAGATACTCTGATTATAAAGTTGTAGATTAAACATGAATCTAGGCAAGAGATAGTGGTGTACGCACACAGGAACTACTCTTGTTCCAAAAGTTGGTTGAAGATCTCCTAGTTTCTTTGCATTCTTCCTCTTTTTCTTGTCATGTTTTAAGTTATACGATGACCAAAGAGGCTTATGCTTAAGTACTGAATCAGTCGACCCGTCAGATTCATCCATCCAACTCTGTCGGAGGAAATATTTATTTGAAAGGGATGGGTCAGCCATTTCAAGCAATCCAGCAGCAAGCACATCAGCAGAACGTTCCATCTCCTGTTCAAAGGTGGTTGCAAGTCCATATAGAAATGTTAAAAAATAACAAAATTAATTGATATTTAGCATCTAAGATGCAGGTTGAAGACATAATCATCTATTATGGATAATGAATTATGCATGTTCTTCAGATAGGCTAAAACAGATCATGAGCAGTACCATGACCAGAAAGTATTCAATTTTGTCTATCTAATTAAAGGCGTCAGCAAAAACATACTCATGATTCAAAACTTAAAAGTTTCTCAAAATTTCTCAACTAATTATCCAGTGAAATGGAAGAGACCACATTGCCCGTGTAAAATTATATAAGAAATTAAAAATGGAAGATTTATGAAACTAAATAGCACCCACTTCTTTTAAAATAGCACCGTCCAGATAAGTCTTGGTATGAACATGGAAACGGCCATCATTCTTGGTTTCCTGCAGTGAATGTCCACGCATAGCTTTTGAAACCGCAATTGAAAGCTTCTCATGGTGATGTAGTGCATGAGTACCCCCAATAATTACTACTTCTTGCCCATCATTAAGCAATTTTTTCACCTGAGGAAAGAATAAATTATAACACTTGCATACTCCTGCTAAGTTGCAGAAAATATTGATTCTAGTAACTGCACCAGACAATTTTCAAACTCCGCAGTAAAATAATTGGTAGCCTACTCCATAGGAAATTACACACCTCTGCCTTAATTTCGTCGATGTTTATACTGTAATTGTAGCCCTTTTGCATAATATTGTATCGATTGTGATTTTGCAAGATAATTATTGGTATAAGCAATCTTGAAGTAAGATCAACAGTTTCAAACCTGAACATATCAATAAAAGTATAATTAGATTCTAAGGATGATACATCAGTTATCAGTCTGTCAGTTAATTTAATTATTAAAATTCTCTTATAACTTGCTTGTTAGATGCTAAACTGGCAACCCAACTTTCATAGAAGTATTAAAAACTGTGCATAAAAAGGGGATGAGTTAGCAATGGTTCTTGGGTGAAAAATAAGGATTACATCATATCATAAGTTTTACAGCATAGATATCTAGAACCCATATTACAATCATACTGGGGCATTGATAGGGATCCCACATACAGAAATATGGGTTCTTTACACCATACTATAATTTTAACAGCATTACAGGTAGACAGTTAAAATGGGAAAAAGGTTCAGGCATAAGCAAAGAGCCTATAAACACACAAAAATCTTATAGACAACAATAAGATCAGACGTGCCATATGGCATTCAACATTGGGCAGTGAAACACTAACCACAACAAAATAATGCAGCAAATATAAGAATGGCAAGATAGATGACTAGACAAAAAGGAAAATAAAAATCTAGGAAACACATGCATCCCTCAAGCGAAAGCTGAGAAACTACTTATTGAAATGAAAATGATGGTTACTCATTTTCCAAGGTTTGGTCACATGAGAAGACCAATTAACACTCCAGTAAAAAAAAAATTAGACCAAATGAAAGACAGTCCAATTGAAAGGGTAATGGAAGACCGACAGGAACTGAAACTTATATTGAAATAATATAGATTAGAGAAAAGTCTGACACATCTCTGATAACAATGGCAAGGGCAAACAGATATAGAAACTAGAATAGAAAGAAACATCAGAGAAGAAAGCTTCTACGACCTGTCGCACAGCCACCCAAATGATTGCCTATCTTCTACCACAACCCTCCTTTCCTCTAATACTCATGTCCCCTTCAATGATTCCAGCATCCCTTTCTCCTCTATCTTGCTGCTACGTTTCCAGTCTGTGAAAATTTAGCATAACAGACTTTTTTCGTATTTAATTTCCCATATCATTTACCAGCCTACCCTCATTCCTTTTCCCTCTTCTATGGTAGAACTTCATTGGGAGTTAAGATCCTCTCTGTTTATTGGAGGCCCATAAAAGACCTAAGAAAACTTTAGGAGAAAACTAATATAAAATGTCTCACCCTACAGAGTTTTACAGAAATTTCGGTTGCTAGAGAGTCCAATGAACCCTTGACCGTGTAGCAACTATCAAACCCAACTATAGTGACATAAAGCTTCATTGTTATAAATGACATTACGTTACCTAACATCAGGTGCTATAACATGTTCCACTGTGGTTGATACCAAAGAAGCAAGCTGTCCAAGAAAAATATCGTTGCTGGATCGATAAGAAGCTGTGCTACTTAGACCCACGACATTTCGTAATCTTGGCAGGGTTCTAGAACTGACACTTCCCTCTTCAGCTTCAATCTTACCATAAGTACAGGGCCCTGCTGAAAGGTCAATCACCACAAATCTGAACAAACAAAAAAATTAAGACTGAAAATTTGCTTGTAACTGTGAGGCACAAAACATGTGTTGAAACCAATTATTCCCAGTAAAGAACCTCCAAGAATTGATAACACTCTTTTAACAAAAGAAACTGAAGTTTAACAGAAAAGTTAGATAAAAAAAGCCTTTCTTACCTGCCCGAGCTCAGCCAAACTTGAGTTGCTCCTCCACCATCATAGCGATAACGATAAATGTAATCTGCTTCTTGATTTTTCATATCTTCCTCGGTTAGCTCAGGAATTTTTCCATACATTAAACTATCAAGATCTATTCCCTGGAGTTTAGGATCTAGTCTCACCTGTAATATATTTTAAAATTTAAATTAGCAGTAAAATAAACTGCCAGAATAAAAGTGGAAGATGATACTAAACAAGCAGGAAAAATGAAGAACTGAAGCAATCAGTCACTAATATTTCTTAGCGAAAGCAAGCTTACCAATTATTTTATTTGTGACAACTTACAAGCAATTGGTATAAAGTTAATATCAATTAAATTTGTAGGATATAAAGCAAGGTAATCTACATTTCACAACTAAACGTACTACATGTTGGTTATACCTTGTCAAAGTTTACAATAAATATTGCACTTGGCACTGGCTTATCCATCTCTGTGACAGAAGATCCCACACTATCCATGTCAAATATGTAGGAGTACAGCATTTGAAATACTGGCTCCACAGCTGTTGCTTCAACTTCAAATAGAGGCACCTCCCTTCCAAAATCAGACTGTAAGTTGTAAAAAAACTTTAGAATCATATCTCAGGATGGAGGCTATAACTATTAGCTTCCCATAACTAAAATAAGCAGAAAGTGACATGAAAAGAAACAGTTACCTCCCTTGCTTTTCCTGCAGGAACCATTGCCTCTTTCAACGCCTTTTCAAGTGCTATCAGTTCAGGCTGTCCGGCCTATGGTAAGATTTCAATTTAAATTGTTAGAAATTTTCAGATTTCAGACAAAGGAATATTTGCGTGGATGACCTATGTAAAGAATGATTAAGCAACATAAAAAATAGTTTGATTGTAGTATGTGCACGAAGAACTATTAAAAGAACATAGGCTTGATTAATTTCAAGAATTCAAAGTAAAGTTTGATTTTGATACACAGCCCGGTGAAAATTTATGAAAAAAAACTAAGTTCATCTAATCTAAAGCTTGGCGTTCATTCCTTTCAGCACTCTAAAACTTGACAATTTGCGTCAAGATTGACATAATGAAGCTTTTTACCAGTGGTTCTAATCCTTTTATTTTATACTATGAGCAGTTTAAGAAAGTAACGAGGATATACTTTTGTGATCATGCAAGAAAGAACCAGTGTCTTGTTTGGATAAACACTTAAATTACACACTTATAGCATAATTGTTTATCATATAAGCGTGTATATAAGCTATTTCTATACAACAGCAACCAAGCGTTATCCCACTAAGTGGGGTCGGTTACATGGATCAAATGACGCCATAATGGTATCAAATACCATATTTCTATCCAACTCATTATTAATCTGTAGATCTTTCTTGATAGTTTCTCTTATAGTCTTTCTAGGTCTTCCTCCACCTCTAGTAATTTGACTCCTCTCCATATGGTCTACTCTCATTAATATAGAATTCACAGGTCTTCTCTCTACATGCCCAAACCACTTAAACCTAGTTTCCGTCATCTTTTCTACTATTGATGCTACCCCAACTCTCTCTAATGTTGTCATTTCCAATCCTATTCTGTAAAGTCTTAGCAAACATCCAACACAACATCCTCATTTGTGTTACGCTTAAAAGACTTGAGTCCCTACTACTTTCATAAGCTATCCTGGAGAGCTTAGAAAAATAAGCTAAAAATAGCTTATAAATATGTCACAAGTTTTTTACAAAAGCTCTCCAAGCAAAGCATGAATCTCATGAAACAATGTGATTAACAAGAATTAGGATAAAATAAAAGATAGAGAAAGAAATGAAATGAAAGATGAAAAGTAGCTTACGGATAACACATTATAAACCAAATGATGCTCAATATCAATAAGCTCTTCAGTCTCCAAACAAGAAGGTCTGTGAGTTGGAAAGCTTGTTTTGAGAAGCTGTTCTAATTTATGCGGATCAACATTGTATCTATATCCTCCATCGCCGTTAAAACCAATCAAAACCACATTCACTTCCAACGGAACTTGAAATGGAACCTATAAAAAGCACGGTAAGAGTAAGCGATTATTTCAATTTTATTTCTGCGAGTTAAAATGCGATTTGTGTAGAGAGATGAGATGAGGTACAACCTCGGCGCGAGAATGGAGCATGCGGCGAATATCGGATCGGACGGAATCTCGAACATCGTGGAAGGCGCTGTGGTGCCATTGAGGGTGACCGGGTTCTCTCTTGAAGGGTTGTGGTGCTGACTCGGACTGAGTCAATAGAAGAAAAATCGGAATGATGAGTGTGATGATAGAACGAGGCGCCATGCCGCCTCGCCGAGTCAGATTGATTGATTGAATCGGAGTTGTTGGTTGCTATTGTGAATGAATTTGTTGTTGTTGTTGAATTAATCAGCCGTCGCTGAAGCTCACTGGTGGGATGACAGAACAACACTAGTCCACCCGCCGGGACTTCACTTGTTCTGAAATAATGTGAATAACGGTTTTCCCAGAATGCCCTCGATAACTCTTGTAAATTTTTTATTGAGAAAAACTCTTAAATTTGTAGTGACCAAAATGCTTTTTTTTTCTTTCTTTCTGTCCAATACATTTTTTTTTAAGAAATCATGAATTGAGTCTTTAAGCTATCATCGTTTCACCAGTTTGGACATAAACTATTAAAATGTCTTTAAATTATATCATCTATCAATTTAATCTCTAAAGTATTTAACTGAGAACTAAATTGATTGATGAAAGTATATTTTATTGATTTTTTTTTTGTTAATTTTATTAGTTTAGAAATCAAATTGACAAGATAGCGATAATTTAGAACTTAAATTGAATGTTTATACTACGTTTTTTACTAGATTGAGCTTGATGAGTCCTCGTAGCTTAATTCCTTTTCCACTTTAAATAATGCCGATAACACATTTTTTAACTTATTTTTCAATATATTTTTTTACAAATTAAATTTTACATGGGATCCATATAATTTTAGTTGAGTTCATGTGAGTTTGAATTGATAAATAAATCTATGTTGAAAAAATATGTGTTAAAGATAGCAATGCTAGCGAAGTGTGTGTTAAAGAGTTTGAGTTACTTCCACTTTTAATATTTCAACTATGTTGATTATGCAATTTTGATTTTTCCTTTGCAATTTGTTGGTAGTATATCCTTCAATTTTCTCCGACATAAACGCAAATGTGAGTGACATTTCTCATGGTGTTAGATAAATAAAGTATTAAAAATAGGGGATATATGACTAATTTAGAAGAGTTAAGGAGTGGAGCGATATGAGTGGATCCACATCGAGATAATTATAACAAATTAACATACATATTCTAAAAATTAAAGTATTCCCCTAAATAAATAATGTATTAAACCCCTTAAGAAAAAAAAAAGAGTATTAAAAAAAATGGGAAAAATATGTGACATTTGAGTTTTGAACGAAGAGGTTAAGGTTTTTTGTACACATTTGAGATACCATTTCTCAACAGAGGATCCTCCCATGTCCTTGCTCAAATAAATTAAAATGGTGTTCCATACAAACCAAAAAGTTAAGGAGCACTTCCAGTCATATATAGAACAAGAACCTTGCCTTCTTGTATTGAACGCTCGAACTTCCTCCTTGAATTCTTGATTGCTGAATTAGGGATCAAAGGTGATTCCATACTACACGAACACCTATACTTTAGCTTTCTCTTCTTACAGTTGCAGGGTGAGGAATCATTGGATGAACAAGAATACTCCCTAGCACCTCACAATTCACATGGTCATGACTGAGAGCAACTTGCACACGCAAAGAAACGAGGAAGCAAAAAACGATGTGAGGAAGAAGTTGGGAAGAAGATATCCATAAAGTTGGAAACAAAATGCTCACTAGCATCTCCCATGTCATAATGGAGTATAAATCTGAGTGGATGCCTTGGCATAATGGAGTAAAAGTTAAAGGAAAGTTTGTGGCAACGCAAATGCATATTCAACAGGTCAGTGAGTGGGTGTCTGGAGTAAAAGGATAATCTGTAGAGTTGGATTCATGAAATGAGGAGAGGATTGGGATTAAATCAAGCCAAATTTTAGAGTTAGTATGGTCAAGAAAATTATGTTATTATGTAGTGTATCAAGTGTATCAGGGCCGGCCTAAAGGCAAAGCAACCCAAGCAAGAGCTTTAGGTCTCAAAATTTTGGATGATAAAAAAGACCTCTAAAAAATTAATTTGGTTATAAGTATATTATATGACAGATAAATTACAAACATTTGCATACAGAGCCGTCTCCGACAATTCGGAGGCCCCGTTGTAATCTTGACAATTTTAATCTAAAGTATCGTAAAAAAATACTGCACCATTTAGAGTGACAAATATGACTTTTACCTATAGACAAATAGACATTTACATACGGACGGTGTATAATTGACAGTTAAATAGTTGAACTCTGATCTTTTGAGGCCCCTTTAAGTTTGAGGCCTTGTGCCAAGGGCCTTGATGCTCTTCCACAGGGTTGGCCCTGTTTGCATAGCTTAACTGATTATAAAAAAGTCGTCAATTACTTTTGGTCATAAATTCAAATTTTAGTCTTTACAAAAATTTATTTTATATAAATATTCTGTTAAAAACATATTTTTAAAAGCAACATTAAATTGTTTGCTTTAGGCCTGGGCCGGCCCCGTGGTGCATGATTTTGAATAATAGTTAAAACTGTAATGGGTGAATTTGATTTCTGTAGTTGTATTGTGCTCTGAGGGAGGGGGTAGTACCACTGCCAGGTGCATAAAACCTTCGTGCGTCTTTTACAATTTGCTATCATTTATTATTAATATGATTTTGATTCTTAAAAAAAAATCCAAACACAATGTAAACACAGCTCTGAAAGAATGTAGTTCTGCATTATTTTGTCCTCACAGGGGAAGATAAACAAAAAAAATGCTACATTTAAAGGAATTAAAAACACATGAACCAATAAAAATTCATAACATTTTTTTTTGACAAAATAAAAATTCATAACATGAAACCAATAACAGAACATTTAATTTGATATTAAGGAACTTTTATTAGGGGGATACATTTCTATATGATAAACAACGTCTGCTGATTTTTACGAGTACTAACTCATAAAACCTCAACTCTGAGAAACAAAACATGTATCTTTACAGTTTCAGAGATTGGTGCAAATAAAAGACCTATAGTTTGGACTGTTTCTTGGAACTTCTTCCTGCTATGAATTCCTGCATTTTCTTGAATTGCTCCTTAGTCATTCCATTATAATAAGCATGGCCCCTCTCCTAAATTTTGTACACAGGTAGATAACTCAATCAAAATTACATAAAAATAGTTTGAACTGCGCAGCTCAAAGCTTAAGATGCAAATACAAGGACGTGCGAAATAATTTTCCAACGTTTTCCAACAATGCTACATAACGAATGTTTTTTTTTTGGTACAAAAGAGGGCCAAAGGCCCACATAACTAGTGTTTTTAACTAGAGTTTTTACAGCTTTAAAATACACAGTGAATTTTAGATAGTGAAAGTTTGCTCTAAGCTCCTTTTATTTCTATCAACTATGCTTAAGTTAAGTGCAAACCTATTTGCCTAAATTACAATTATAAAGTTCACAAAATTACAGGAAATTGAATCCGTATTATGTAATGATATGCATAATTGAGTCCGTATTATGTAATTTTTGAGCACTAACCTTTTCGAGGGAAAGAGCATGGCCAAGATCCAGCTTGATACCATCATTTATCACTGACTTGTACCTCAAGACCATGTCTTGACTATTTTTCGCAATGGCTTCCGCAATTTCTCTGCTTTTCATCATCAGTTCACCGTCTTCAACAAGATGGTTCACCAAACCCAACTTTTCAGCTACCTCTGCAGTCAAAGGCGTGGCTGTAAGTGATACCTCGCGGGCTTTATTTACTCCTATAATGCGCGAAAGCTTCTGAGACAATCCCCATGAAGGAAATATTCCAAATCTGCATGTTACCAATAACACCAAGGATTAATCTAGCAAGTAAGTATATTGAATTATGATTGGTAATGATAATAAGAAATAAAAAAGGAAAGTGAGGAACCTAGCATGAGTGTCCATGAATTTGGCGCCTTTAGCAGCAACCAAAATATCACAAGCAAGAGAAATCTCAAATCCAGCGGTAACAGCAAATCCTTTAATCGCTCCAATTATCGGTTTACGACACCGCTCCATTTGCACAACCGGGTCACTCTCCGGATCCTTCACATCACCCTTGAAAACATCCTCCGCCGCTGTAAGGTCAACGCCGGAACAGAACGATCGACCCGTTCCGGTTAATATAATCACCCGAACCGATTCGTCCCGGTCCAGACTCTTGAAAGCTTGAGCCAGGTCCACGTTCATTGCACGAGTTAGCGAGTTGAGAGAATTGGGACGGTTAATAGTCACCACCGCGATTCCGTTTGGTTCGCGGTTGACGAGTATCAGCTTCTCCGATGTCATGTTCGACCCGATTCGATTTTGTCCGGTTCAATTGCTATTTGATCTGGTTATTTTGTTTGTTTTGGAATATGGGATCGTTTTCTTCTTTGAGGAGAATTACCTCACTTGAAGTGCGTGCGTGAGGATATGGTATGGAAATGAAAATGAAAATGACGTGTCTACCCACATACTATCAAAATAATGTAAAATTACACATGTACTAAAGTCTCAAACGTCAAACGTAAGAAACAAAACAAAAAATTCACTCAGAAAACAAAAATCAATATCTTAAATGTAGGCTGGACAAAAAAGTCATCCCGTTAAATATCACCTATTCTAATTTTATCCTAACTTTATCAAATTTGTTTCACATTCTCATGTTTAATATACTTTTCAAAGATTTTCTATTGATGGAGTTCAAAAGTCGTATTTCACTATAAAATGTTTCTTTTTTTTGAGCAAATTATAAAATGTTTCTATCAAATGTTAAGATATGAATGTGTACTACTAGAAAATATTCCAAGACAAAGGCAAAATTGAAAAAATGATATTTTTTGAAAATGTTAAAAAATGCCTTCAATGCATTGGTTAAGAGGATAAAATTAGAAATATTGCATTGGAAAATGGTGAAGAGTGATGGGTTTGACTTTTTAAAAGTTAAATTGTTGTTGAATCAAATGCAAACTTACTATTTTTTATTGGATCTTGTTAACGAGTGCCCCTACGAGTGCCCCCAGGGGCACTCTTTAAGCATTCTTTATGAAGAAAATTATTCTTTAAAAAAAGCAATAACTTCAATTTCCAATGCAATAAATGCACAAACTTTCATAAAAGCTTATCATTTTGGGTAATTAAAGAGTGTCCCGGGGGCACTCGTTAACATTTTCCTTTTTTATTTCCTTAATAATTGTCCGTTTGTTTCTGCGGTGCAAGCAACTGAAAACCATGTTTTGGCTAACACTCCAAATTGGAGCTTCTACTTTTTCACGTTTTAAAGCATTGGGAATCATAAATAGTACATTGGGAAGCGGTTTCCAGCTTCCAAACGTCTTCCTAAACACACACTAAGTGCCCTTACCATAACCCTATTTTTTATACGACAAGTGATATTTGTACAACTAATTTTTGTACAACTTTTGTTACAACCACTTTTTCTCCCTTCTTATTGGATAAAAAGAATAGAGAGAATGAAGATGAGAGAGAATAAAAACATATGTGAGTATGAGAGAGAGTTGTCACAAAAGTTGTCAAAAAGTGGTTGTACAAATATCATTTCTCTTTTTATACTGACTTAAATGCAGTCAATCCACTTTCTCAACATGTGTGTTTTTTTTATTTGCTTCTTACATTCAAGATCGGACAGAGTAGTAGATTATTTTAAGCGTGGATCAACGAATGTCTCGACAAACTTCTCCATTATGAGATTTAACATATATTATTCCTAATTTGAATTTAATACCTCTAGTTAAGTTGTAAGATATCACTTATCATCTTTCTCAAGTGTTACGTGTTTTTAATACTTCTCATGTTTTAAAATACTACAAATTGTTATAGTCATATTTTTTTTATATAAACTTTATACAATGCTTTATAAATTTTAGGGTTAATAGGGCTTTACCCCCTTGTAATTTTTTTTTTACCGTCCTTGTAAAAAAAAGATTATTCAGGATTGCCCCCTGAGCCATGTGACTCAGCGGAATCTATGATGTGGCACTGACGTGGCATTTTTTTTATTTTTCATTTTTTTTGGATGTCATGTGTAAAAGAGAGTTTACAAGTCATTTATAATTTAAAAAAATCAAAAATAGTTTTTAATTAATTTTTAAAAAGCTAAAATTATTTTAAAAATCAGAAAATAAATTCTAATTTTTTTCAAAAATTTGAAAAATCGAAACAAAATCATTTTTTTTCTCAAAAATTAAAAAAATTCAGATTTTTATTTTGAAAATTAAGTTTCAGAATTTTTTTTAAAAAATCTTCCTAATTTCGGAAGAAAAATATGAATTTCTTTATTTTTTTATTAAGTTCCAGATTTTTTTTAAAATTCTTCCTAATTTCAGAAGAAAAAAATATGATTTTTTTGATTTCAAAAAAGAATTCATAAAAATCCAGGAATAAGATTTTCGAATTATTTTCTAAATTCTAACTTAATATATTTCCCATCAATGACAGGAAAACTCATATGGTATTACCATTTCCATTCTCGAACTTAATATATTTCCAAATTTTCCAAAAAATTATACAAAAATTTTGAAAAAAATCCAAATTAAATTAAAATTATAAAATTTGAAAAAAATGATATTATCTATTTTTTTTAACTTGTAAAAAATATTTGATTTTTTTTTCAATTTCTTTAATTTCGAAAAAGAATTTATAAAAATTCTGGAATGAAGATTTTGAAATATAAAATAAAATCAACTTTTTATTTTGAAAATTAAATTTAAAAAATATGAATATGTTTTCTAATTTTAAAAATAAAATCTGGAACTTAATTTATTTTTAAAATCTGAATTTTTTTTCTTCTGATTTTTAATTTTTTTTATAAAAATCTGACTTTTTTTTTATTTTTAAAATTTTTGAATAAATGACGTGTAAAATGTATTTAACACGTGGCATCCAAAAAAAATTGAAAAATAAATTAAAAAAATGCCACGTCAGTGAAACATCAAAGATTCTGCTGAGTCAAGGGCATAGGGGGCAATCCTAAAGAATCTTTACTTTACAAGGACGGAATCTAAAAAAAAAAATTACAGGGGGAAAAACCAAAAGTGCTCTATATTACAGGGGGTAAAGACCTATTAACCCTAAATTTTAAAACTAACCTTTTTTCCTTTTTAAAGAATTCCAGACTAACCTTTCCCAATTAGTGAAATTGGTATAGAGTTTACAACACCAAACCCACAGCTGACGTGATTGCCAAAGCAAAACTGCCGTGATTTTATTAAGTTAGCATGTGGAGCTTTTGTACCAATGTGATAAATTGTCGTGGTTTTCCTTAAAACGTGGTTTGACAAACGCAGAAGCAAACATGCTAGAAGTGTAGAACTATATAAACGACGACAATTTGTGAGATTTTATATCGAGCCTACTCCTCTCTTTTTAACCGGTGTTTTTGCGATAGCGAGCAATTATTGAGAAAGGAATACCAATCAAAGTAATTGACTTTATAAAACCACTAGCATGTTGTTTTCCACAAAGTAAGGGATTTAAATGTCATCAGACTTATAAAAAGTGCTTTCAGGGGCAGAGCCACCCCCAGCTAGCTTGGGCACTAGCCCAGACTCAGCTTCTACTTTCTTTGTAGCAAGTCCAGCCATTACTAGAACCTCTTGCTTTTCCTGTGGATTTTGCCAAAGATTTAGGTTCTCAGGTAAATATAATACCTTCGTGGGTAATCGTTTCCTTAGGATTTTAGGATCCGCAAGAAAGGTATATTTGTGGGAAATGTGCAATTATCCGCAAGAAGGAAGTAACATTATATGGGAAGTCTATAAAATTACCTGCAGGAAATGTGCAATTTTTGCCCAGGTTCTATAAAATTCCTGGCTCCGCCACTGAGCGCTTTGGAACACCCATAATGGAGACATTCATTTTTAGGTACTTAAATTGATCTAACATGTACACATCACTCATTTATAATTTTTTAATAGTGGTACCTAATAAGTACTCAATTCCTTCAACCTAGATAACACACAAATTTTTTAAATGAGACCCACTAATCAACTATCAATAATTTTATACCATTACATTTCAAATTTGTTAATATTAAAAAAGTATGGATCCCACTTGAGATTAAAAGTCTTAAGCGAGAAACCCAGATCTTATAAAACCCCAACAATTTTTCTCCCTAATGAAGGTACCTAATAGGTACCAAGTTTAAATGTTTAAGTCCCCCATTGGGGATGTTCTTATGTAAAACTAGGGAAATACCTTCCATAGAAATAACACTGCTCGTGTTTCTATAGTACGAACAGGGACACATGTGCTTGAACTTTCATTTGGCAAATGTTTTAAACGACGATATTTAGTTATCCCAAAAACTTTTGTCCCGATATTATCACGACAGTTGTAATTGTAACAATAACAAAAAAATTATCATTTTTAGCAACTGATGTATTCTAAAAAAAATCCAAAATCCAATGCCTATTCACTTGTATTAGTGATGGATTTCTTTGGGAGAAATAGCATTACTCATTAAATTAAACAATTAATATTTTAGGGGAAGACACATAGGGTCAAACTTCATGATAACTAAAATAACTAAACCACCGACCCGTGTCTACCGACTAAAACAATCACAAATAAGTTATATCGCAATACATAAATGTATTGCTATAGGTGATGTGATGAAAACTCTTAGGAAGAGTTTGCCGCTCATTTGAGTCCCACAATGCTCGAGAGATTGATTAGTCTCTGCAGTTGCACGTGTGGAGGATACCCGATTTACAACCAAAAAAATAGGTGATGTGATGATAATGTATTACAGATGGCACTCGTGGTAACATTAATTACTTCCATAACCTTACTTTGAACATTAATTATCATACATTACGAAAGACTTCTCTGTACACAACATTTGTAGTGACATTAGTATATTCACAATTGTCATTAGTTAAAAGTATTCTCAACTCATCTCTAAAATTAACTTTTGAAATCAACAAATGTGATTTGATGTCAAAATAAAGTTTGACATGAATCAATAGACAACAACATTAAAAAAAAAAACTGTATCGATCCAATTCAACTATTATGTGAGTAAAACACATCTTTCCATGTTTCTTGTCAACAATAACTTTAAACTGATTGCAAGTTGGATCAAGTAGCATATCATAGTGAATACTCAATCTCCTTGGTAAGACTTAGGCCTAAAGGTAGAGAATTTTATAAAATATATACAAAACTATCCTTAGTTCTAATGCTAAATTTTGTTGTATATAAGCTATAAGGCGCACTAAGAAAAAATAAACAGCAATAATTTATAACAATTAAAAAAGCACTACATTATAACAAATCATATGCAGTTTAATTGTAATTCTGTGTAAGCTATATGGTGCAAAAAGTAAGGGAAAAACAACCATGTCTTATAACAAAGTGTACAACCGTAGTGAATAACAAAATCATGTGCAGTTGAATTGGTGATATTTTCTCAAGCTAACGATTTTATATGCTTACTAATGGAAACAAAATAAAAAAAAGCGTAAAATCAAACAACTTTTGTCTATTTATGTCTATTTTAGTCAATCACATTTATGTCTCTTAGTTAACAAAAACTGCTCCCTCCATTATGATGCACAAAAACAACATGATGTTATAGCAACTATTACACATAAAAAACGAAAAACAAACATATCATTGCATACTACATCATTGAAGACGCAATTTGTTCACAATCTTGCCAAATCAGTGTTTGAATCCGGACCATATGGAGTTGTGAAAATAAAATAAAAAAACTTATTAAAAAAAATTAGCAAGAAGCGATAAAATTTGAATAGAAACACATGAAATTATACCTTTTAAGCAATGCAAGGCAAGTAGAGTTTCAATGCCATTTTCTCTCATGATATGCTATGCATGGGTTAGGAAACTATAGAAAGTTGGTATGAGGATTGCAACCAAAAGCTTGATCACACACCACTATATATATATAGGGTTAGGAGGGATAACTAAAGATCTCATGGGTAAGTGATTTGTTGACATAGCTTATTCGATATTAGTGCTGGATTTATTGCATGGAAGGAGGGAAATAGCAATTCAAAATTCAAAATCGCATTTAATGTAAGGTGGTTGGGATGGGGCAAGTTAGCAACCGAATTTAATGCTTGAGGTTAGCTTGTTGTGTACAATTGGCTATTGTGATTAGGAGGAAAAATAAGCTTGTGATTAGGGTTTAGCAATTGCTAGACCTTATAAGCTTTTATAATAATAAGAAGAAGATTGCATGGAAGGGGGAAATAGCAATTCAAAATTCAAAATCGCATTTAATGTAGGGTGTGTGGGATGTGGCAAGTTAGCAACCGAATTTAATGTTTGAGGTTAGCTTGTTGCGTACAATTGACTATTGTGATTAGGAGGGAAAATAAGCTTGTGATTAGGGTTTAGCAATTGCTAGACCTTATAAGCTTTTATAATAAGAAGAAAGATTCGTTCTTTTGCTGAATTTCTATCTGATACCAAGTAGCATTTTCCTTTTTTATATTGTGTGGAATGTATGTGTCATGTAGATCCAATCACATTGTAAAATAAATAAAAAAATGTAGATCCAATCACTTTATTTATGTTTAGTTAATAAAGTTGATGCAAGATGGAATGAGTAGAAATACTAAACTCATTATGTTTTTTCTTGGTTATGAAGCAAGTGAAGGGGTGATGGCTTAAATTATTAACAATATCATTCATAGTACATAGCACTTAAATACAGTTTGTGAAATCTCAGTTTCAAACATTGAATTAAAAAATGCAAATTATCTAAAGAGCCTGAGAACATCAGTTTCTCACATAAAGAAACAAGTTAAGATTGAAAGAGTTGACGAATGTTTATCGGCGAAATATCCGCGGCACCACCATCTAGGAGGCGTTTGGCGACAACAACATTTGCAGCATCAGAAGGATGATAAGGGTCCCAAAAAATATATTTAGATCTGTCCGTACAAACCCTTGACGTAGGACCACATGGGATCAAACCTCCAAATCTCCCAGCCATGTTGCAGCAAGCAGAAGAAGGATTCTCAAAACCTGCCACAAATACATTCAATTAAGTACTTATTGATTAATTAGTTTAAAAAATAGTATAGAAATTTAATGTTCTAATAGGTTAATATATTTTTTTTGAAAGATAATAGGTTAATATATATTGTCACACGGTATACATACCAAATGCTGCGTAGTTTACGAGCATGTCTGCTAAAATGTGATATATATCTGCATATACAAATATTGAACCAGCTAAATTTGAGTTTAGCTCTGCAATTAGACCCTTTAATTGTGCATTAAATGAAAGTGCCATCTGATTGGCAAAAGTGATACAACTATCTCCTTCAGCTGGGTGTGCATCCCTTTGACTTGGTATGCAGCCAATAGGCCCCACATTTGCCACAACAATTTTTCTAGCTCCCAAATTGTACAACCTCTGCAGATGGTACAATAAAAACTAATAATGTGATTTATGATTTTTAATTTCAGACATCATTTAAATTTTTTAATCCGAAACAAAGATTGTAAGTTGTGAGGAAATTACAGTGAGCTGTGTTCTAAGTCTTGATATCATGGTGATCACAAAGAGTTCAGGAGAATCCAATTTGTCCTCGGAAAATGCAACATCCGGTGTTAAGTAGTTGTTAATGAAATCATTTGAACCGATTGTAACCGAAAACAATGCCTTTTGGAATAGATTGAGAGCAGCAGGAACTCCAATGTAGGAGATTATGTCATGTCTGGTATTTGCAAAATAATCTATTTGTGCATCCATGTTGAGTCGACCACCCTATATAAATAAAATGGCAAGTACATTATTATTGTTATCTATTCCATGCATAATTATGAGATTAAAATTAAATCATGAGAGCAAGTGAAGCAAAAACTTACAAAGACTTGTCCAGTGTGATTGAGAATTCCACCCCCACCAGAGGCATAATTGACACCCTTCAATATCACTGGTCCAATTGTTGTAGGTGCCAAATAAGGCGGGGTGAGGCCAAAACCCAATTCCTGACCTGACAGTACAAGAATATATCACTAGGAATCAAACTCGATACCCAAAGTTTACAACACTCAATTAGTTACTATGCACCAATTATTTGCGCTAGACCTCAGTAGCGGTGGTGCAAGAATATATAACTCATTATCTAAAAATAGTAACTAATCAAGTAAATAAAATAGGGGAAATAAATTATTACTGATAAAATCTTACCAATGATGTCAACTATGGTTCTTCCATTGGTGAATCTCCCTGTTGGTCTTCCAAAATCAATACCATTAGGCAAAAAATTAGCCTTTGAGAGAGAAATAATGTAATTATTGTTTCCTGCGTCAACTAGAGAATCTCCAAATACAAAATTTGCTGGTAGATTGTCTGAAGTTGAAATCCTAAAAAAGACCAACACTATGAAGAAAATTCGAAGCTCAATATCAATAATAGTGACCCTGTTCAAATTGATACCCATCAGAAAGTGCACGATAAAATGTGTTATCAAAGTAATGAAAGTTCTGAATGATCAGAATCCTGTTTTATACTATGGATCTCTTTGCTGAAATGTGTCAAAAATCATTGATATTTATAATGTGCACAAAACATGCCACATTGCCACTAGCTGAAGAAACTAATGGATAGAGTATTATAATATATATTGTGATGAAGTAACATTAATTGCCCTGCATGTATATAACTAACTAGTAGTAGCCGTAACCATTTGGTTGGAGGGAATAAATGGGATTGAATTAGATCAAATCATCTTTTATTTTTATATATTTGGTTCACTGGGTGGCTAAAAAGGAATTATAAAAAACTACTCCCTCCGTCTCTACATCGTCTCTACATGTGAACTCCATCTGCTTTTTTCACATTTCTTAAGAAAAGTTAGTGTAATCAATGTGTCAATATTACCAAACTATCATTTGTTTGTATATGTATTAAATTTGATTTTTCATATTTCAATACAAGTTGTAGTATTAATTAGGGGTATGTTTAAGAAAAAAATAATAAATGCATCTAGTAATTTAAAAATGAGTTTACATTTATGGACAAAAATAAAGTAAATAGATGCTTAGATATCCTAACAGAGGGAGTATATATAAACATGTGACACTGTTTCCCAGCTTTCTTCACTGACCTCCAAGAACCTCATCCATCATGTGAAATTAAGTGCAACACAATGGAAACAGAGTATTGGGTCATGGGTTTCATATACTTAATAAATCTTCTCCATCAATTAGGAGGTTGGTCAAAGTTGAGAAGCAATGAACATTCACCTATTAAATGTAAAGGATAAAAAAAAATGGAACTAACTGCTCAATGTTTACATGAATTTCTAACATGTAAATTTTTTAGGTTTTGCTAACGAATGTCTCCAAAACTCTTTTAAACAATCTAAATTAATTAATTATTCCTTAAAAGAATCAAACACTACAATTTCTAATATAATGAATACATATATTTTAATAAAAAATTATCATTTAATCCTTAAAAAAAATTATCATTTATGATCGTTAAATAGTGTCGAGAATACTTGATTGCATTTCCCATATTTTTATCGTTGCTATAGATAAGAGGATATGGAAGAATGATAGGTATATAAAAATTGTTTAACAAATAAAAGGTTTATATTTTCATAATGATACATATTATAGTTAAATAAGTTTTTCGTCTTTATAAATATAGCGAATTTTGATTTTAGTCTCTAAAAAATTAAACTGAATGTTTTCATCCTCACAAATTTTTTTATTTTGTTTTTCATCCTCAATGGCCATTTTGTGTACATATAAATGGCAAAATTATAACTCTTTTATGTTCAAATTGTGTCCATGTTATGTCCGTTTATTATATTCAACATTTATATATTCATATTATGTTCAAAAAATGTCAAAAACACGTTAAAATTATATCCATTAAGGAGCAAAAACAAAATAAATTTTTTTGTGAGGATGAAAACATTCAGTTTAATTTTATAGGGACTAAAATCAAAATTCATTATATTTATAGGGACGAAAAACTTATTTAACCCTACATATTATATCAACAGTTAGGAATAGAGGATGCACCGGGATATTCTATTGCATGAACTCTCACCCAACACATTATTCTTACACTCAATCAATAAAAATATGGCACATGTTATTAACTTTAAAAAAAATACCATACTGGTTGAACATGTCAGGCATCTTGTTCATAACCGCGTAAACTGTAATGGGGAAGTTTTGACCCAAAACTTGCATTAACTCCTTTCATTATTCATGAAGTTTGGAAATAACGTAGGTCGTCCTTTTTTATTCAGAAATATTTTTCACACTATACACATTTGTGAGAGAAGAAAGAGATACAAATGTCCTTTTTGAATCTCAGCAAAAAGAGATACTCCCTACATATATTTAGTTTCTCACACGCTACTTGCCACCAATAAGTGATTTTTGTTTTTGTTATAACCCATTTGAGGAGAAGATGTCATAATAATTTGAAGGTTGACAGAGAAACAAGTAAAATATCATTTTATTAAATAGAATGCGACTAAATTGATTAACAAAAGAGTATTTGAGAGATTCAAAGAAACGATTTAAAAGTTATGAGTCCAAAATAAAAAGCATAAATCAATGAAGGGAACTAATATCCAATTTAACCTATTTTTTTTAACAAAATTACATTTCTTATATACCATGTTAATGTTATAACTACAGTTTACTCATTTTCTACTGCATACCATGATTTTTTTTAGCAAACATACAATGATTAGTTAGTAATCGAATATTTAATTATTTTGTCATTATAAGCCTTTTAGTAAACCATAAAAGATTGCTCAAGAAAAAGATCAAACAACATGAACAAAATTACCTTACATACCATGTTAAGGTTATACCTACAATTCGCTCATTTTTCTTACATACCATGATAAGTTAGCAACGAAAATTTTATTTATTTTGCTATTATAATTGACTTTTAATAAACCATGATGACGTAAGGATGTATATCAATTGCATAAAATTTTGTTTCAACGGTTTTTTTGTTGGTACAATGTTTCAACGGATTTTTAATCGGCAAAAGAAAAACAAGTAGCGCCATTAAATGTCAGCTAACTTGACTATACTTTCTTAGAAAATGTTAACTTGTGCCCTTAAATCATAAGTTTAGAAGTCAAATGTAAAAATAATGTATTGAAATGCGTGCATTAAATTTAATCTTTAATATTTTAATGAATTGAATGCACAAAATTTAAAAGAATATTTCTTTTTTTAGATTTCTTAACATGTGCCCTAAGGGCACAAGTTAACACTACCATTCTTTCTTTCATTTAAAACGGGACAATTAAGTCCCTAAGAGTGTGTTTGGATAAGGGAATGTTTTGAGGGAATGTGATGTTTTGATGGAATTCAAATACTTTGATGTGAATTCCATTGTTTGGATAATAATTTGAAAAATTTTCAAAATGAAGGAAATTTTTGAAGTATTTTATTTAAGTTAAATTTAAAGAATTTCAAAAAATTTCATTGTTATAATTTTTCAAATTTTGCATTTTGGTCCTCAAATTTTCCAAAAATTTCAATTTGACCCCAATAAATTTATAAAAATTTGCAATTTGACCCCTCAAATTTTTCAAAAATTATAATTTGACCCCTAAAGTTTTTGAAATTTGCAAATTTACCCCTAATTTCATTTTTCAAATTTGGCCCAAAAATTATGACATTTTTTTTTATTTCTCCATCCAAACAATAATATTTAGGAATGAAAGCAATTTAATTGAATCATTTGAATTACTTAGAATTCTAAATTCTTCAAAATTTCTCAATTACTCCATCCAAACACACAATAATTAGATCTTTGACAATAATTAGAAACTTATCATTTACTACATTTTGGTAACATTCATCAAGTTTGATAAATTTTTGTTCACGAACTTAAACTTGAAAACCTTGTAGCTTACTCTGTCACCTTAAGGACCATAAAGCACTACCTCATTGTATCCGGAAGATCTAATGCACTCCCCAAAGTCACTATTTTCAACACGCGCGAGCGTGCGCACGAGCGGACACACACATATATATTAAAAAAGTCACGCGGTAACGAAGTTGATTATAGCAAAAAAAATATACTCTCACAATGTGACAAACCAAAGTTTGATTTTTAGCTAACAAAATATTCATATTTAATTAGTATCTGACACGCGTCATATAGAATTATTTTCGATTGAGGAAATTTATAAAAATTTTATTTTTATTTTTGTCTTATTCTCTCTAAACGCACTTAAAAGACTTCTATTTAAATTTCGCTTTAGGCCTAAAAATATATTAGGCCGACCATGGATTGAGATGAATTCAAGTGCACAAACACAAAGCTTAGATGTCTAGATATTGACTTACCTTAATAGGAAAGATTCGTTGAAATAAAATTTACCGTTTATTGTAAAAAAAAACAAATCATTTATAGTTTATAAATTAGCGCCCTCAATTTTCTTTGCGAGTGTTGTTTCTTCATTTTTTTTTTCTTCAAAGAATCTTTAGAATTTAGATACATTAACAACTACATCTCTTTTTTATAGAGAAGGTAAATCACAATCACTTGCTTTTCCAATTATGCAGAATCTCATTATTTGCGAAGGTGAGAAAGTATAAAATTTTTCACCTCAGAAAAGTTGATTTTAACCATTAAATTCAGTAAGTAAACAATTTTGCTATGGTCTCTACTCATTGGATTTTTTTATTAATTAATTTGAAAAGAAAAAGAAAAAAAACTTCCAATTGAAGCAAATAGATTGCCGAGGCTTCCGATTGAAGCTTATTGCCTTATTTCAATTGACTTTTTTTGCACACTGCACACTCAAATTGAATTCTTGAACTGATATGAACTGTACGAAAAAAGGAAAGGTTTTATGAACTCTTTAGTAAGTAGTAAACTTTACAGAGAAAATATCATAAGTTTAATGGTAATAATTCAATCAAAATTTCTCAAAAAAAATGTGTATTGTTTTTTTGTTGGAGGTCGGGGTTTGAACTCTCAGACCTTGCATATATTTATACATTGTCTCTACCAGCTGAGCTAAGCTCACGAGGACAAAAAAAACGTGTATTTAATTTCTCTCTTTATTTATGGAAACTATACTCTTGACCCACGTAGTCGTGCGGGTCTGTTATAGACTATTGATCAATATATTTTGATTACAATCAACTTAATCAAATTGAAAAATAAACCATTCTAGGATATCATGTATCATTGATCAATGTGACATACATGAATTTTTTTTTATAAGAAAGTCAAATAGTTAAACAAAAAATCAAAGTACATTTTGAAAATTTTCTTTGTAAACTACATTAGATGTGACATAGCTATTTTCTCCTTCATCATTAATAATCAATATCTTCAAGTCTTTCCTTGATGTAACTCTTGACAATGCAACATATAGTTGCACATGTGAAAAAATTGGTTGAGGCAGTTACAGACCTTTGGTTGACATGGATGCGCTTAACAAGAGGTCAAAATATCAAATGTTCTCTATTGAACTTTAGTATGTATGTGCGCTAACTTGAGACAATGACCAAACAGACCAGATGATATCACCAATTTATAGGAATGACATAAGGTTCTTAGTTGGTGTGAACATAACATGCAAAAACACCAACAAAAAAAAAACAAGAATTAAATGATGTTTCCTAGTTGTAGGTCCCAAAGGTGTGCAACTAAACACTTTGAGCAAGGAAACACTTCTAGAGCCCCGCGTATTGCACGTTTTTTCATGTTAGTATTTATTATTGGCATGACTCTAGGTATCAAAAAACGTGCAAAATTAAATTGGTGAAGGCAATGTTAAGTAGTAGTTAGTTGCTCATTAATGCGATGATTTAGGAGGGATGTGACTTCTTATTCAAGGTTAAATTTGTCATTTTGAAATGTTAGGGCTGCATTAGGGTTAGGGATTTAGGGAAATCAGACTACCTTGGATTTATATTAAGTAAGATGAGGCAACGGTCGTCATTTAGTCCATACGAACATTTGGATAGCAACCTTTTAATTAGGAAAATATTATTAGGCATAGGCATTTCTTTTATATTTGGATTTTTTTTTAATGGCAAAATATTTTATATATATATATATATATATATAAGGGGATTAAATCCCAAGTATTACACCAAAAGGAGAAAATTAAAACACCAAAAAACCCCCCAAAGAAAAACCATCAGCACCCTCAAAATGCCTTAATAGCTCTTCAGAGAACCAATAGTGGACAACTAAGCACCCAATAAAGATTTTGCTTCAAGACGCTTAACTTCAACCACCACTCAAGTTCCGACCTATCAGAGCAGACATCACAACAGCCTAAAAGGACTTGAGTCACAAAACTTGCTCCCGACCTCGAATCAAAAGCAATCGGTCCACAAGACTCCTGACACAAGTCAAAAAGGCACCCCTCAACTCACAAACCACTAGAGCAGACACCTTAACCTGACCAAAACCTCGACCCACCAAGAACCCGATGCCAAAATCCAGAGACAGAGAAAAGGTGGAATAGTAGTGCAAAGCGAACCAGCTCGAACACAAACTCAAAACAAGCCACCAAATCACCCTGCATCACCACCACCTGAATAGACCGGCGCACGCCCCAACCCTCGGCTAGACAACCACAAATCACCACGATCCTTACCACGACGAACGATCCGGGAGTTGCGAAGAAGGAGAATTAATCGTGAAGGATCTACAGCCGCCGACAACTGAGCGGTCAGGAAGGCTTAAGGTGCAACAAACGACTACTCCGTCAACACGAATCATCAGCATACATAGCTCTTTCGAGCAACAACAACCAAGCAACCAAATCCAAATCCAAGAGCAGGAGGCCTCCAGTGGCTAGGCTCCGAAGGAACAAAATGACAACACCAACAGAACACAGCCCCAACAACACACAGAAACCGACCCTAAGAAGAAAGGGACACACCAAAAGGTTGAGGGAGATCTATAAAGCCTCGACCCTAAACCTTTGACGGAACACAACACCTAAAATATAAACACAACAAAACATACACAAACAAGACAGAAAGATAGGTAAACATTGAACCACCAAGAGGCTGAGGGAGATCTAAACAACCTCGACCCTAGACCCTAGATAGAACACAACACCTAAAACACTGACACAACAAAAGCAAACACAACCAAAACAAAATTGCAGAGCAGTGAACCACAATAGGGCTGATGGAGACCTTAAACAACCTCAACCCTAATCCCTTGACAGAACACGACCCTAACACACAACCACAACACAACAAACAAACAAACATACATAGGTCTAACACACCCAACCTCGTCTAGAACAACTATACCGTCGCCGGAGATCCACAAAACAAACACCAACAAACATTCGGCAACCCAGCAAACAAAACAAAACACAAAGTAAAGTGAACAACGACAAACAAACACAATGAAACAACAAAAACCAACGGAGGACGTCGAGCACCAACCTGAAACAAACAGCCTCTCGACAACGGACCACTACCAACGTTCGACACGAATAGCCACCAATCTTACGAATCACCCCTTTGCGGACCAAAACAAACCGGATCCGAAAAGGAAAAGCATGTATCAGCGCAGAACGGTGACCGTCGGAAGCAGATCTGAACAAAGAAGCAGCCACCGGGGAAGGAAAGGTAAGATGGAACGAACTCCGACTGAAGGGACGAAAGTCCCTGGGTGGTGCAGCCAAAAGGACTGAGCTCACCACCTCTCAAACGAGGCTACATCTTGGCTGCTTTGGTTTGGAATTGGGAGAAGGGTTGAGATTGAACGGTGACGAGGAAGCTAATTTGTTTACTTTCAGGCTCTCATAATAGTCCAAAGTTGGTTTTTTCTGCAACAAAATTCCTACTCTGTTAATGATTAATTCAAAGTAAAACTAATCGCTTTCCTTTTATATTTGGGTGTATATTACTGTTTGTTTATATATGTAATCATTAAAGATTGTTTAAGTCGTCGAGCACGGTCTATGGCACCACTACAACAAAATTTAAAATTAGCTGCAATAGATAATCCATAGATCATCTCGAGCAAATAGAATTGTGTAACGTCCTAATATTTATATACATTATATAAATACTTATTCTATATTAATTGTTTCATATTTTTTGTTGAGCAAAATTGTTTGATGATTTTATTTGATAATTTTTTTTTTTAAGAAATTTTAATTGATGAGTCATTGGTTAATTTGATTATTTAATTTTTTTTTGACGTTAATTTGATTATTTAATTAAATTACAAGTTGCAGGAACTAATTGCATTAGTTTTAAGATGGGAGTGATTAGGCAATTTTGACTAAATAAAAATTGATCATAGGCGTGTGAAATTGTAACCAAAGCATGGCCTTTAGGAATTTTTTTAACGAACCAAAATGAGAAATATCTTTAGGAATTATTTTGAACGGGAACAGTAGTTATAAATTCGTTTGACATCTACTACTAACAATATTAAAAATTGAAGTTCAATAAAATTTCATAATTGTCCTTATTGAAACCCCGTGATCTCGTTAATTTTATGTGCATAGTGACAATTTTACAAAATTTATTTATTTTTAATTAATTACAGATAGTTGTCATCACAAGTGTAACCAATTTCCACGGATAACTATGAAACTAATTTATTTGTTTTTTAAAAAATTAATTACGGATAATGAACGTATCTACTAACAACATATATTTTGTTTTTAATTAAAAAAGAAATAATGTTTTAAATGTATTCCAAAGACTTATTAATTTTGCATCCCAAATATTATAAAAAAATATTGCATCCCAAAAAACAAATATTCGTGGAAATTTGTTATATTCGTGATTAGTTCCATAATATTTGTTTTTAAGTCATTTAAAAAAATGATTCAGTAGTTATTTGTGAAAATTTGTTAGACTTGTGATGACCATTATCCGTAATATTTTTAGCAAATTAATTAATTACATGGTTATCCGTGAAAATTTGTTACCGTTGTGATGACAATTATCCATAATTAATTTTAAAAAACAATTAAATTTATTTTGCAAAATGATTATTATGCACATAAAGTAAAAAGAGATCATAAGTTTTAAAGATGACGATTATAAATTTTTGCTATATTTCAATTTTCATATATTGTTAGTAGGTTAAAAAACCATAGTCAAGAATAGGGATAACAAAGATCGGAGAGTCTAAATGCATGGACTTTGATTAAAGATCGGGATGCGTGACTACTGTAATATGTGACTGCAAGGAACCCAAATTCGTAATTTTTGGGACTTGTATCCATGAGTTATTTCCTAGTCGTTTTTTTTTATTTTAAAATGAAATCCCTTTTTATTAGGGTTTTTCTAACATGTGCAAATTTGCACACGTTGTCCTCGTGAGTTTACCTCAGTTGATAGGGACAATGCATAATATATGCAATGTACGAGGTTCAAATCTCGACCACCATAAAAAAAAATTGCAGATATTAAGAAGTTTAAAAAAGTATGTTTGTATTGAAACTTGTATATTAATATTAAATATGTATCTTTTTTCATAAATAATTGTTGTTTTTCAATAAAAAGTTTTCCCTTTTAAAAATTAAGTTAAATATGTTTTTGATCTTTTTAAATATCTTTATATATATAATTTCAAATTAAAGATTGAGCGCTGCTATTTAACGCGAATAAATTTGTCCCGAAAGCATCACGAATCATTTCTCACCGTTTGATCTTCACTTGGTTGGAATATCCATGTGCGGCTAAAATGGAAAGATGTGTTAGTAATTGTTATTTGAATACAGTTGTGATGTTACGGTGATAATCTTTTCGGGATACTTAGCAATTTCCTTGTTAAATTAAAGATTTAATAGATAAGTTATTAAATTAGTAATATGGTAACGCCCAAACAATTCATCAAAAATTAACTCAAAACATAAATTTTCGTGAAAAAAGAACATGGACTAAAATTGAAAGCTGACAAAACTTAGAGGAACCAAAATTAGAAGGAAATTTTAAGAGAATCTAAAATTGAAAGTTAGTATATTTAGAGGATCAAAATCATATTTACCCCTTAAAAAATCTAGACACATTTGACCAAAAGAGATTTAAACAAACACTCTATTGCAACCCGTGGGAGGATGATGCATTTTACACAAATTCATGGATTTCTGTATGGCTGGAAGACCTTTGACGGCCTTCAAATCAACAATATATTGGATAATCATGAATCAACAATAGTATTGGTATCAAATATCAACCCATCATTCATTCGTAAGTTGTGTGAAAAATTTGTTAAGAAATAGCTTAGTTAAAATTGGTTATTTTTCCTTGGGGATGATTCTGATAGTCTTGTGTGGTTTGCAAGACTTGATCAGACATAAAAAAGTAGAAAAGGAGAGGATTAGTTGAAGTGTACTTTTCTTGCATCAAAGCTAACCATTAAAAAGAAAATAAAGAAACTAAGCAATTGAATTTAAGTGGTTAATAAATTCTACTAGATAATAAATTGTTTGAAAAAACTCGAATTCCATTTATAAATGAAACAATTTATAGTTATATTGGGGTACTCATAATTTGGTGAGCTTAGTAAGGATTTAAGTTGTTTAGAACTTAATTCCTATCCCAATTTTTGAAAATACTCTCGATTGTGACCAGCTAACATAAGCATCATGAGTCGATCGACTCCAAACTTTAAAAGGTGCTGGTTCCAGTAGCCAGTTCCATAATATATTTTTACTGCAAAAAGTAAAATAAAATAATGAGAATTTTTCAATGAATTTCAATCAACGTATTGTTGAAAGAATTGACAACATGACTCAAAAGAATGTGGATTCGAGTTGTCATTTAGGAGTTGCACTATTAAAAAGGTAATGACTTCCATCATATGAATATGATCAACACTATGTCAGACTATATGGAAATGGAACATTGCAAATAAAAATAACTATTACAACACAAATTATAGTATTTGAGGGAACTTACAATAAATTATAAAAACTAGCGAAGACGGATACATATTCTTTTATTGCATTAATATTTCCGTGTATCATATTTTTTTAATTAATTAATTTTTTTTTGACAAAAACAAAACGAAATTCATACATTCAAAGATACATCAGATATAATAACATGTTCAACATCGTTAAAAACCTAAAGGGTGAATCTGCAAACAACCTCACAACACCCAAATTAATAGCATACAATAGCAAAATGCCTACAAATAATATGATAAATTCTAAGTCACCGAATACCCATGCTTCTGGATCTGCACCATTGACACCTCAATCATTGATTGAATCTGTAATTGACTGAAGTTGAACTTTCAATAAGAACCAAACGAACACCCCACCAAGACGCGAAATCAAACGCCACACAAGACAACAAACAACACAACGCCGCACTCAATCGACGAAATCACAAAGAAAAACACACTGAAAAACTTGATATGCGAGAAAACCACTTATTTAAATTGAAAGAAAAGGGAAAAAAAAGATGCAGATGGGTGATTCTAGGTCAAAAAATGACCTAAAACTACCCCTTCTCGTTGATTGAAGGAGAAAGAAACCCTAGAGAGAAGGTGGAGTTTCTCTCACTAAAAAATTAAGGCCGAAATTTTTTCTCAGGATCTATATTTTCTAAACTTTTTTGAATTTGAATTTGAAAGAAAAACAATTGATATTGAGAGAAAATTTGCAACAAACACAAAAAAACAATCATAACTAATCCGTATCTCATCCGAAAATTCTAATTTATGTGCAATTAACCCTACTTTTTAAAAACAATTTCTAAAATTGAATCTATAAATTATTAATATCAATCGTTTATAATTTGTAACAAACATATGCTATATAAGAGTATAAGGGGTGTTCCGACTCATCAATCCCTACTCGAATGATTCTCAAACATTTTAATGGTTTAGAATTATAATTAGATTTCGTAAAAAAAAAAAAAAAAAAACAAAGAATTAAAATCAGAATGATACTCACCGAATTTTCTCCCCTCCCTACAAATAAACTAAGCATATAATAACATGATACTACCTCTGAAAATTCTATATTTTCTATTTTAAAATAACATTGTACATGATATGCATCCAAAAAGACCAAAAAACAACAAGCCTAACAATATATGGTTTACTCTTTATATTATACTTTTTACACCATACACATGATTTAATAGGTAAGAGGTTACTTATACCATTTTTCTTATATGGCCTTACGATTTCCATTCAAGTATAAATAGAAATCGATCTTTTACGAAAATGGAAATCGCAAGATTTATTGTGCTTTGATTTGTAAGAATTTGACGGTACAAGTTGAGGAGATGCATAAAATATTTTAAAATCTGCACCAATATTACCAATTGAACAAGATCATGTCATATTTTCGTTCAAAATAAAAAGATCATGTCATATTTAATAAGAAGTTGCATTTATTTCATTCATTTCAAGAATAACACATTACATAATAAGATTAAGAATATTTTAACTCAAACCCTATCACCGCCAGCACCACCTCCGAAACCACCACCTGCACCGCCTCCAAAGCCTCCACCAGCACCACCTCCAGCACCACCGCCAAATCCTCCACCTGCACCTCCACCACCTCCAGCACCACCCCCAAAGCCTCCACCAGAACCTCCACCTACTCCACCACCAGAACCTCCGCCGGCTCCAGCACCACCTCCAAAGCCTCCACCAGCACCTCCACCAATTCCTCCCCCTACACCTCCACCATTACCACCTCCAAAGCCACCACCAGAACCACCTCCAATGCCTCCACCGGCTCCTCCTCCTCCACCTACACCACCACCATTACCACCTCCAAAGCCACCTCCAACACCTCCACCAGTTCCAGCACCACCTCCAATGCCTCCACCGGAGCCTCCGCCTCCACCTATACCACCACCGCTTCCTCCCCCAATTCCACCACCATGTCCACCACCTGCACCACCACCTCCACCTAGTCCACCACCATGACCACCTCCAATTCCTCCTCCAAAACCACCACCTTTACCACCTCCAAAGCCTCCACCTGTACCACCTCCAAAGCCACCACCGTGTCCAAGTCCTCCTCCAACACCTCCACCACTGCCGCCACCAAAACCTCCGCCAGCACCACCACCCACGCCACCTCCACCAAAGTTGTCAACAAATTCATCTTTTTGTATTTTTCGGCATTCATATGTTCCTATCACCAATGCAAATATCACAACAAGTACTCCAACATACTTGTGTAAATTTCCCATCTTAATTTGCACAAATTAAAACAGAAAATTGTAATAGAGCTGGAAAAACTTGATTTGCTCTTGTGATGAGAATGCTTGGCAATTGGAGTTCTATTTATAGGAGCACATGCCATTAATACACAAAGACTTAGGGGCATCTCTCATGCAGTTCTTCTGACTAATTACATGACCTAAATGTCAAACTTGTTGGAAGACAATCTATTAGCCGGTGTATTCATAATGATCATGTCCCAACCATCAACAACCTTAGTCTTTTTCAAATACACTATTCTCATGCAGCTAGTGAAAACTGTTAAATAAGTGTAAAGGAATAGCGAAATAAAAAGAAAAGAGAGAAATATAGGATTTGTAATTAATCAATAATCTGATGGAACAAATAGAAAGAAGAAGTTAAAAAAATACTCCATGTGAAAATATTTTACTATTTGTGAAGATGTCAAAGTTTTGCGAAGTGCAAGTACTTAATAACATTGGAGAAGCTTGACTCCAATCATTAACAATTTAAATGAAAATTATGAACGGTTTGAGTTGCAAATTACAATAATGAACATCAATCAGGAAAAAAACACCAGTCCCTAAAACTTTTCAAATTTAAAACATTAAATTATTGTTTTTCCCTAAAAAAAAAACATTAAATTATTTTTTGTTTTATTTTGAAAAACATTTTCCAGTTATTTTGATATAATAGAGTCCGAAGAAAAAAAATTAACAAGCCTGTTTCTTGCGTCCAAGTTGGTAAGAATATTAATAAACCATAACAGATCGATCTAGATCAAGGATATATATAGATCGACCATTAATTAATTTCTTTTTTTATGTATCACCAAAAAAGGTTAACTTCTTTTTATTTTGAGTTTATAAGTAAAAACTGTACCTAGCATTAAAAATTATGAGTGAGAATGCATTTATGAATCGATCGATCAAGAAGTACGTCTTTATATATTTCTTGTCACCTATAAGTGGCAAGCTTGCCCCTACCATGTGATATTTGTTGCCACAATACCACATGAGGAATTAGCATGAGATTGGGTAGATTATCAGCCATCATGCCGGTGTCAAAATTAATAAGCCCACAACCTGTAATAAGACTAAATTTAATTTTAATTTAAAACATAGCATTCGCGGATTTTTTTTTTAATCTTTTTTAGAATTTTTTTAGGTGAGTTTGCTTGAGGTTCGCCAATGTTGGATTTGAACTTGCGAGTGGGTGAGTCAACTCCTTACAATCTTCATTGACAACATTTCTAATTGTTTAGCTACTTGAACTAGAATATCAATTAATAATATTTTAAATTTTAATGGAGTATATACCGCAAAAAAATTATTTTACAAGAAAAAGTACTCATAGAAAGTGATGATTTATTCAATCACTATTTACAATATATCCAAGAGATAACACGAGTCTCTAGCTTTTAGTTTAACCAACGTCGTGAGTTCGAACTCGAGTTTTGGTAAAAAAAATTAGGGAAAATTTACCGTTTATTTAGATTTCACAAATTGAAGGATTAATCTTTTGTAGTTTCCTCACGATATCAAATTTACACATACAAAGAAAAATCACCTATTTGCACCAGGGAATTTTAATAACAAATTAAATAAGTAAATTTTTTTTAATACTAGCTAATTTGTGCTAAAAAATATTTTATTTTCCTTAAAAAAGTTTTTTATTTGTATATAACTGTACACAATTCCAATTTTTTTATAAGTATTATTGTTAGTTATTATATTTTAAAAAAGGGAAATGCTAATTAGTGTCCTAAGGGCATTAATTAAGAAGAATAATATAGAAATTATGCATTGGAATTGATGAAAAATGCAACGTTTAACTTTATGAAAGTAAAAATATTGTTGTTTTTAATAAAAAAAAATTATTCTTGACATTCTTAACTATTACTCTTAGAACAATGGTAGGAAAACCCTTTAAACAATACATGAAAGACTACTTAACGTATAGCCGTGCATGTACAGTACAAAGCACTACTAGTTAATTTCAATTAACACATAGCTTCTTCGGTGTACTGTTTAGCCACTTCCGCTGGATGGTTCATAAACACATATTAAGCAATTTTCTAAAAAATATATAAATTCTGGTATTTGGTATTCATAAAATATAAAAGTCTTGTATTGATCAAGCATGACCTAGCTATAGTCAACAAACTTAAGATTTAGGTCTAACGTATATCTATAATACTAAAATCATAGCTTTAGACCTTCCAACAAATAATTATTTTTTTATTGTAAAAAAAAACAAATAATTATTTTTCATTATATTTCAACGTATATCTACACTTGCAGGCAAAAAGTGGACACATATATGAAAATTTATTATAAGCCTCATTTCTTATTGAAAATTATTGGGTCTGTTTATTGTTTTTTACTTTTTTTGTAATAAAAGAGGGCTGACGCCCAATTGAGTCTGTTTATTTAAATGCGTATTTTATAAAAACGTGTTTAGAGTATATGTCATCTTTTTGAATAGACTAAAGAGCTTTTTTTTTTTGAGAGAAGACTAAAGAGCTGATATACCAATCAAATTAAGCTCCATTTTAATATTTAGCGTAATATTTTAGAGATAATGATGTATATAACGAATAGAGTTTTCGTGAAAAATAGCGAAGGTGCATTTGCTGCTTAATTTCCCCATTCCTCCCATGTTTTTCACTAAAGAAGGAAGTTGAAAGTTTGACTACTAATTAAAACACAATACATGTTGTTTCGGGATATTCGTTGTGCTTATTCTTCGCCGGATATAACACTAATTAACTATGACATAACATTAATTCAAGGTCTAAGTCTGACATAAGAAAAAAAAAATTAATTTCAAATGATGTCATTAATTTATTTAAAAATATACTAGTAATTTATGACCATTTTAATTTATCATTAACTTGACTATAAAGTTGTAATTATTTGTCGCTAAGAAACTCGAGCAAGCAAAATATTGCATATGTAATATAAAACAATTGCATAAGTTAAATTATATAGATAGCAAAAAGTGCTACTTATGTGTTAAATTATATAGTGAGCATAAGTCTAAATTCTTTTGTCATTAAATGAGTCCCGTAAGTGTAGTTTAGTTGGTAGTTTTCCCATCTCTTCATACTTTAAAAAGTGTGTCATCTAGTCACTAGGTTATTTGACAACAAAAAAAAAACACAAATGATTAGGCAAGTCGTCGAAATTGTTAGGTGGGACACCATGATCGCCTGATTAGGGTTTGAACTACGGCTCAACTCATGTATGTGAATTTTCAACAACTATTATCATTTTGTCTACTAAAAAAAAACATAAAGGAAAGGAAAGGATTTAACGTGTTTATGTACATTTTAACAAACAAAGTATTATTAAAATAAAGTTGTGACCAATATAAAATCTCTATTTTTTTTATAGCTACGGTGAGATATGTATATCTATGCATCTTCTTAGTGCTCCAGTGGGGTATGCATATCTATGCCTTTTTTCTTCTTCTTCATCTTCTTCGTTTATTCACAAACCCTAAGTTATATTGAAGTTGTGATAAAAAAAACCAATGGTTATGTTTTGGTTTGAGTGAAGATTATGTCTGATTATTGAGTGATTTTTGGCTTGATTGTTGCTTATGTTTTATGTTTTAGAGGTTTTAGGTTTTGTGATCTCATATAGAAACTTTTTGACACTCGTAACATTTTTTTTATTGTCCCTGTTTCTATTTTTTGAAAGATGTTTCTATGAGTTTCTATTTTTTCAACATTATTTACTGATTAATGTTTATGTTAAGTTTTAGGGTTTTCCATGACACTGTTTATGGAAGATGTTTCTATTAAGTTTTAATTTTTTTAGTGATTTCGTGTTTTTTGAACCTCTATTTTGTTTTTGCAGATTTTTCTACGATTTTTGTAAAATTATGTTGTTTTATAGTGAAACATGTCTCAGAACAAATGTTCTTCATATGATGACTAAAAATTAGGTGAAGTTGAAATTGTTTATGATGAAACATCGAATGAGTTTCATAGTGAAGTTAACTCTATACAAAGACTCATGAAAAACTTAGAAGGTGTCAATGATAAAAATGGAGAGGAAGACAACGTTGGTATTCTATGTTCACCTCAACAAGCTAGGTTAGAGAAGGCGAAACTAGAAAGTGACAAATGGATCACTCATCGGTGTGTCTGGATACAGGTTTGAAACTCATGGACCACAACCCATAGTTGAAGTTGATCTACAACTCAGAACTCGTAGTTGCAGATTTTGGCAACTTACATGCATGACATCCAATTCATTAATTTAACCGCCAATATATATGTTTTAATTTTTTAAGCCATAAACTTATTTTCATGGACTTATTTTCAAGTCTGAATCTAGACCTTTGAAAGTTTGTTAGGACATATAAGCCTACTTAAATACGAATTTCATCTTAAAGTCTTTAAATAAACAATCTAGCACATATTTAAATAGACTAATAAAATGGTACATTAATGAGATCAAGTTGTATTTTAAGATTTAACATGCTATTTAGAGAGTGTGTCCTTCTCAAAATCCTAGTTATCACAACTTTTCTTCTTCTTGATCTATGGAAGAGGGGTGGTTTAAGGTCACTTTTGACCTGGAATCACCCCTCAAAATTGTTTTTCTTTCTCGTTTAGATAAATAAGTGATTTTCACGTATTTTTAATTTTCTTTCGTTTGTTTTTTCTGATTTTGTCGTCTAACACAACTTTGTTTATTTTAATTTCTCGTCTTTGTTCGGTGTGTTGATTTCCCATCTTAGTGAGGTGTTTATTTGATTCAGGTTGAAAGATTAACTTTGATCAAGTGCATACTCAATCAATGACTTTTGTATCTTCAACGTTGTAGATCCGGAAACATGAGTATTTCAGTGGCTTGAATATAGTCATATTTATAAGCAAATGTAATATGTTCATATGTTGTTTTATGTTATTAACTTGGATACTATGAGTTTGTTCGCAGATTCATCTTTTTGGTTTTTAGCGGCTTTGAATTTGTCTTGTATCGATATATTCTATCAATTTGAATGAATAAATATCACTTATTTTTGTCAAAAAATATTTTTATTATACTTTATAATATTATGTTTAAATATGTCAAAAATTAATTTGAATTAATATTTTTAAAAATTATGAAAATATATTTTGTAAAGAAAAAGATAAACATGTTTAACACGGAGCATACAATCTAACAAAATAAGAATAAGTATGAAAAAACATTCATATTTACTCAAACATACCGACCTGATAGACCTGGAGGCTAGAAGGCTTTTTTTGAGCCTGAAGTCTGACATGTTTTGCTAAATATGATTTTTTTTTTCAAAAGTCTTAGGCTGATCTATTTAAAATAATTCAAACCTAGTTGGATCTAACTCAGTCGACCTAATCTATTTTCATCCCTATTTGTGTGTGGAAAAAGTTAGCCCAAAACTTTGATCGGTCTTGGCTATTGTGATCTAAAGTTGATGGATTAGGCTGCCTCATAAAATTTGGAAATTATCAAAGATCCAAAAAAAAAAAAGTAAGTTTGTGGAAATCACCATATATTTTGAATTTCCAAAGATCCCATATCTATATTCATATATATTTTTTTTTAGGAAATATCCATATTCATATTTGATATTCTGTTTACAAAACTTCCTATTTAAATATTCAAACTGGATCTTTCAAAATATGGAAATTTAAAAAACTTACTTTTTTTTGGACTTTTTTAGCCCAAAAAATTAATTTTGGTGGGTTACAATTAAGTTTATATTATTACTATCATATATTTGGATAGGGGTAGGAGTATAAATATGAAGGTATGAAGTAAAATGATGCATCATTTTGGAAGGCTTTGGTGAGATTGAGATTACATATGACTCAAATTTGGAAGAGTACCCTCACATCTTCTTCTAATGGTAGGTTAGGCAAGCACGAACGCAATCTAATACATGTAACCTGGATTTTTTTTTCTCCAAGTCCAATGAGGTATATAAAAGTCGTGAAGTCATCGGACTTGATCAAGCTTTGTGGAACTAGACAATTAGGAAATCAACTCATGCTCTGTATTTATAGTGCCACTAACGGAAACGACTACGAGCACTAAAACCACATGGTAGAAAAGCTATGGACATGTGGCCAACTCAACATATTATGTTATGAAAATGAATATTGTAAGCCAAACATGGGGCACCGCATATTTGATGACAGTTCGTCATATCACATTTTTAGAGTCTTTTTTATGATGTTTTGAGTTCACAAACAAGCTTAAACAACAAGAAAAGCAAGAAAAACTAAAGATTGTGATTAAAGGGAAACCGTGACACGGTTGTTGAAAAACGTGTCACGATTTGGAGCACATGATGAGGTGCATTCGACATTGAGGAAATCAGGACACGATGGCATTATCGTGTCACGATTGTGAAGGTTTACCTGAGATCCATGAGCTTTTTAAAGAGAGAATTGTGACACGATTTACTTAAACCGTGACACGATTAGGCAAAATTCTTTGCCTATTTAAGCTGAAGTTTATTCTGAAAACAGAAGTTACGATTTGGAGATAGCAAAGTGCGATTTTGAGACCAGAAGACTGCTAGGAGGGCGATTTCTTCAACCTTTTACTAGTTCATGTATGTTTTAATTCCTATATTGATTATGCTATTTGTAAACTCGATTATGAGTAGCTAAATCTCTTAGAGATTAGGTCTGAGATGATTCTGTGT
>Ga0315913_1000393_pt1 | contig 37682 bp, 31 predicted proteins | sample MpolsnodulesMG_FD_207736 | JGI IMG/M metagenome (GOLD analysis project Ga0315913, IMG submission 207736) | Medicago polymorpha root nodule microbial communities from Los Angeles, California, United States - small nodules | ecosystem: Host-associated > Plants > Roots > Nodule | place: USA...
AAAATCTTAATTCAAAAGGTTCAATAACATGGTTCATAAATAATATGCAACAGTGGAAGAACATAGCAAAAATCCCCATCCCGTTACGTATCAGAGCGACCCTAAGACGATGCATGAGAGAGTCAACTCACATCAGCAGCTAATCCTGGTTATCTGCACGTTACCCACGTAGAGGCAACATTCAAACAGAAGGGGTGAGATTTCACATTCAATAATAATAAGCATATAATTCATCAACGAAATTTAACAACCTACACAATAATAGTTCACATATACTTATTATCAATAATGTTTCACATATGCTTCGTTTATTTCTACTTAGCATTTAAATCAACAACAACTATTCAACAACGACGACGACAACTCAACATTAACGACAATGCAACGACACAACAACAAACTTGACTATGCAGTATGCATGTGGTACCAATCAACGTGTTAGAGCATAGACTCTCAATTCAATGTGTAGAGCAATGGCTCTCAAAGCAACGCTGGAGCATAAACTCCTAAAATCAACGTGTGGAGCATTAACTCCTGAATCAACGTGTAGAGCATAGGCTTTCAAATCAACGTGATATGAATGGTTAGCATTCAACGGGGCATGAGCCCCCAACTTTATGAGTATGCATGGACTCAACAACTTAATCAGCAACAACGTACGACATCAACGACTTGACAACATCAACAACAATGACGACCGACAACATTATAATCTCACAGATATTCACCATTAAATTGCAACATCATATAATCATCATGTTAATTCAACATATGCATTCATATAGTAATTCATCAACATATATACATACCTTAATGTAATATTTCATCAACAAGTTATTCATGTAATGGATCATCAATGTGCACATTCATATATCAATTCATAAATCATGTTATTTCTTGACAAACAAACCATCTGAGTAATTGATAATATCACCTAAAGCTTTCAAGTATGCACTAAAGGCTAATTCTAATCAGAATGTATGAATACAACACAAGAACATGAAAAAGTACAACACTACTAGGTTACTCGTTGTGGCGGGCAAACATTGCTCTCTGTTACACAGTTACTCGCCGTGGCGAGTTGGTAGCGAGCAAACACTGCTCTCTGTCACGTATAGCTCGCCGTGGCGAGCAGTCTACTCGCGGTGGCGAACGTAACAGGTTTTCTGTCGGGAAGTGCGATTTTTAACCTCAAAAACTCAATTTTCATCAACCCCAATTCCAAATTTGATAGGAAACTCAACCTATGATCATTCTACAGTCTGAACATCATTTATCTATGAATTCTACGGACTTTCTACTCTATTAACAACCAATTCTACGTGTTCTATCATCAAATCCGGTTTTAAACCCTAATTCTCAATTTCACATGAACAACTACAACAACTACATGATAAACTCAGTTTCAGAATTATGCAACTTAAGATTAGAGAATATTAGTCCCACCCTTACCTTAGATTGGTGATTGCAAGACTCTACAAGTTTCTCCCTTCTCTTGGTTCTTTTCTCCTCTTTCTCCCAAAGACTTCTTTGCAAAACCTAATTTGTGTCCGTCTCTTGTTTTTCCTTATATACTCAACATATTTTCTAATTAACTCCACCTATTCCTCATTAATTCTAGTTCAGCCCCCCTACAAGTCTTATTATTTTAATTCCAACCCATCCTACTAAATAATAAAATAAAGCCATATAATAAAATATTAAAACACCACAACACGTCATAAATCAACATGAATCATATAAGCCATATAAAAGACTCTAAATTCAACCGAAAATAATTAGATAATAAATAGGGCGTTACATTTGTGATTTTACCAAAAAAAAAAAGTTTGTAATTTCAAATTGTAACAACATGCTTTCCTTTTTAAATTACCTCAACAGTATAACAATTGTAATATAAAGTTTTATCTTTTTTAATGACGTTAACAATTAGCATTATTTTCCTAAAATTTTTTTAGCATTATTATAGAAAAATTTGTTTAAAGGTATAATTGAAATAACAAATAATCTAACCCAAAATCTCATATTTTCTTTATACATTGTTATAGATAATATTGTTCATATTGTAGCGAGGTTGTTCATATTTTTAATGGAATTTAATTATTTTATTAATTAGTAATTTAAGTAATATTATAAAAAGAATAAAATAGTAAATAAAATACTTTTAATGAAGGGTAAAATTGGGGTTGAGAAAAAGTAAGCCCAAATCCATGTACTTTCTTTATTCTAGCATTTAGACGGGCATTTCGTGTCCGTCTTTCTCGTCTTCTTGTTGAGCTACTGGGTATAAGCTATAAACAATAGTTTTTATGAAATTTTGATTAAAATTATATTGATTTTGATTTAAATTATGCCCATAGATAATGGATATTTTGTACTTTTATATTGGTAAAAAAATGATACCAGCAATATAACAAATATAATATCTTTCAAAAATTATAAAAAATATAATATAAATTTTATCTTTTTGAATGACACCAACAAAATAGCTTTCTTATAGTAAAATTTGCTTAAAGGTATAATTGGAAATAGAAAAATTCAACCCAAAAGGACCTATTTGCTTTATATATAGTATATATCTACTAGAGTTTAGATAGGCATGGTCCACTCTTCTTATTGCGCTAATGCGTATAAATTACAAATGGTAGTTTTTATGAAATTTTGATTAAAATTGTACTTTGTACTTTCATATTGTAACAAACTATACTTATCTTTTTTAATGATACCAATAATATAATAAATATAATATCTTTAAAAAAAATACAACATATAATATAAATTCGTATCTTATTGGAATGACACCATAAAAATAGTATTCTTAGGATCAAATTTGGTTAAGGGAATAATAGGAAGGAGAAAAAGTCACTCCCAAATAGTCTACTTTCTTTATACATTATATAGATATATTTTATTTTATTTTTCCGTGGGCCAAATGAAAATTATTTTCCAAAAATTACACGCATAATTAAGAAAAGGGTCATGCTAACCAATGTCTGCTGCACTGGTTAAGAAGTTAAATTTAGTAATATTTGCATTAAATACTTAAATAATTACCCAAAAAGGGTAATAATTGTATTCAAAGTTGTGTAATCAATCCATTAAATACTTCCTCTTTTTATTTAAAATTTTCTCTTTTAACTTCCTTAATTAGTGCCCCGGAAGCACCGGTTAGCATTACCCTTAAGAAAATTGCTCATTAAAGCTAAAATTGTTGTCCTACATTCCCAAAATAAACTATTATGTCCCCAACGACAATGAACTAATATGTAGATAGCAGTATTTGTAATGTCAATCAAGACACGAAACGGTAGGCCTAACCACATTTAACTCATAAACACAATTCTCGAAGCACTACAAGAATTCACCAACAATGATCAATCTTAAGTAACAATATATCACACAATATTATAGAAAATGACTTAAAACTCCATAACTTGACATCAAACCATGATGTTTGATACTTTTAGTTGGAACAAAAAGATAGACCTCATTATTTTCAACCTACCAGGTAAAGATGAATGCTACTTCGCTATCATTCTGAATAACCTAGGAACAATAAATAGTTTCTAGAGGTCTTCATATTTATCTACCTCCAGATCTACGCATGATACCTGTATAAACACATGAGACACAATTTGATTTTCATCAAGATAGACAAAATATTTGTTAAGTTGTGTCTTCAACTCATTCAACTTTTCGGTACGGGTTGAAAAAACCTTAGCTTTCCTCTTCAAAGCTTCATATCATACATGACCTTCAACTTTTCCATCTTCAGGCATGATTCAATTGACAGAAGTAGATGCAAGAGCAAATATCAGAAGAAAATGAAAGGTAAAATAAATTGTGGATTAACCAAAGACATGTATTTATATAAAATGTGGTTCAATAGCAACCACATAAATTTTCAGTGCTTTGTGCACCACATAAAAGTCATATATTTATATAATTTATATAATGTTTGATATATTGGCGACAAAAAATGGTGTTAAATTATCCATCATAAAAAATATGTTTGTGTATTATCGACGAAAAAAAGTATGAACACCGAAAAAAAGTGTCAGCCTAGCACCGTCATCTTTTGCAAAACCTCAAATTCTTCAAGTTACATGATCATATCAATCCTAGGTGGCCATTCTATGTCCATTATTACAAAAAAAAAAAAGTCATAACATCATCTTTTCATTTAAGAAAAATCATCATTCGGTTATTTCAAGTTCATGTTCATTTCTCATTCAAAGTTCGTCTCAAATTGATAAAACCATTTCAAATCCAAGTAAACCATGTTTCAACAACTATATTAGTCAAAACAACATTAAAACACCACAAAAGGAATACTTGGGGATGTTCGGAAACAACCCCAAAATCCTGGAATGCGCATAACAGCGTGTGCTATTATGCACATCTCGCCATGACACATGATGGCTTGCTGGGCGAGCTAGGCAGGAACAGGGAACTCAAAAAATGGGTTCTCTCTCGGGAACTCACACCAAAAACACTCCAAAATCTAAATTTTGATCCCAATTGACGCAAAATTGTTGTACAAATTTCATCAACAGATAACACAAGTATAAGGGTCAATTAAAACACATTAAACATGGATTCATATCATCAACCAATCAAGTTTTCATAACCATGGTCATTTTTCACAAAAACTCCAAAATTTCAGAATTCAAACCAAACTTCACAACCAACACCAACAATTCATAACCCATCATTATTAAAATATACTCAAGGATTCAACAAGTGATTTAAAACATGTTTGAGCAATAATCATCAACAAAATTCATGGTTTTCACACATTTAAGCAAAATACTCAAAAACAACTTATTCTATATCATCCACCACAAATTTAAGCATATAAATAACTTAATTCTACAAAGTTCATCATACCCATAATTAACATAATTATTAAGCACAAATTTCAATATCCGATTCATGAAAATCAACAAAACAAACATGACACAAAATCTAGAAAAATTATTATAGCTTATTATGAGAATCAAACCTATGCCCCTTACCTCAATCTCTCAAAATCTTAAGCTAGAGCTTCAATCTCCTCTTATATCTTGCTTCATAGCTTTGCGCTCATCTTCTTCCTCTTCTAAGATCGTCCTCTTATTTCTCTCTCTAGCCACCTTTTGTGAAATTTGTAAAATGAATGCTCAACCTTAATTTCTTGAAAATTGATGTTGCCATATCATATAAGGCTAAAAAACATCAGTAAAAGACGACAATGCCCCTGGAACAGTAAACTACCGAGGAAATTAGAACCGGCAACAGTTAACTACCAAGGAAAACTTTGGCAGTTAACTGCCGATGCGTCCTGAACATATGCAGAAACAGAAACAACAGTTTTCCAGTTTCTTCATTTCCTCCAAACTTCTCAATTTCTCTCCAAATCCTCCAATCTCCATTTTCACGATTTGCAAGTAAATAATCTCCACATTATCATAAGTAAGTACCATTAATCATTGCAATCTTAATGTTAGTTTGTTTAGGTCAAGTTTTTTAAAAAATTTGAGTAGTTTGCATGTGGTTAGGGTTGATGTAGAAATTGAAATTTTGGTAGATTGTATCATTTTTAAGATGTTGAAATTGAAGTTTTTTCATTGACTTCCGTACTCACACGATTAAGGAGCCTGATTAGGGTGAGCCAGCAGGAGAGGAGACATGGCGAATGGAGGATAGCTATGTACGGTGGTACACTAGGTTGTCTCACCCTCTGATTTTGCCACTTCTTCAAGAGGATCTTCCAAGGCCAAATAATGAGGAGCAGATCATTGCACAACAGTGGGAGCAGTATGAGGCGAGAGTGTCCCCTAATACTTATGACATGGTTAGTGGCCTATGCTGATGAGCAGATGTGTCAGGAAGTGATGAGCCCTGAGCAATGGTTTGAGGCCATGTGCCATGTTAGGGACCAAATCACCCCGATTTTGACCAGGAGGCGAGCCCAGAGGCCGAGGAGGCGACAACAGAAGCATCAGCAGGAGCAGGACCAAGAGTAGGATTACTTATAGTTGTTGTTTATGACTTGTTGGTTTTAGGCTTTGTTAGTTTCATTTTCAAACTTTGGTGACTTTTGTTCGTATTTGGTTGACATTATGTATTTCAACTGATTTTGGTACATTTTTATTTCATCGTGGTAATTTGCTATCGTGGTGCATTTTTATTTGAATCAAATGTTGATAATTTATTATTGTTGCTGATGTGAAAATATTGGAATAGGTTTGTGTTATGTGTTTAAAACACATTACAGGTCCAAAAGAAAGTACTTCTGCCATTTCAGGACTTCAGGACGCATCGACAGTTAAGTGCTGAGAAAAAAGGGAACTTGCGGCAGTTAACTGCTGATGAAATTGAAACCAGCTACAGTTAACTATCAAAGGGTATTACAATCTTTTACATTTGTGTTTCAGCCTTCATATATGTGTGAACATCAATTTTCTAATTTCTTACTAGAGATGTCCTTATATAGTCTCACTATTAGGCTAGGTTTCTCTCAAAGTTAATGGACCTAGTAGTTTTTATCCTCTCATTAGAATGTTACTACAAAACTAGACTTTCGACCCGTGCGATGCACGGGTCCTATCGACTGTTATAATGATCAATAAGTTATATTTGACATGTGTCATGTATGTGTCTATCGAAAAACACAAATGTGATTATTAGATGATTGTTTCCATCATGTGCAAATTTGCATATATTAAGAAGTTTAAAATAAAAAATTTGTATTTTTTTTAAACAAAAAAATAAGTTTGTATTGAAACGTACATTTTATATTAAATATATAATTTTTTAATTAAAAATATATTTTTCGATTTTTTTTTACTTTTAATTGTTTAACATGTGCAATGTTGCACATGTTAGACAAATCCATATTAAATATACAATATAGCGATAAAATGTGCCTTAATATGTCCTTCAACAACGTATGAATCGTACCAAATTTGTAACGTATTTGAAAACATCACTATTATTTCTCAAGTAATGATTGACTAATGTAATTTTGATGAGATTATTGCAAAACCGGGACTTAGTAGGATACACAACATCCATATGAGAAACAATGTAATAAAGAAAGAAAGAAGCAACTACATAAGGCTGATACAACAAGGATTAAACAACATACAACATTGGTATTAAATTCAGTGTGATATGTTCTATATATAAATTTCATAGTGTCGATATACTTATCGTTGTTAGGATTGATGTTGATGCTCAATGGTGCTGTCAATATCAATTAAAAGAAATCATACATAAAACTCAAACACATTTTGTGTCTGGCTTACAATCTTAATGGGAATGATATATTTATAACATTTTTTTCTCTTACAAATGCTACATAACATGAACAAAGGATAGCAAATATGAAAAACATTGGCTTTACAAAATCAGGTATGTTATCAAACATATCTCTTTTGGATGGTACTATACGTGATAGGTAGGTCATTTAAGCCTCACGAGATGAATATAAGGTGGATCTGTTGGTTCATATTCCCATAAAGCCATATTTGTAAACGCAAAAGTTGTAAGAAAGACACCAAAAAGCAATTGCAAAATCTCAACTCATATGAAAACGAAAATGCAAATGAAGATAACATCTTTTGAGGAAAAAAAATCGGCTGAATAGCAATTTTCGCCTCCTAACTTTCACGAAGTTACGATCTTTGCCGCCTAAGAAAAAAACTACAAAACTGCCTCCTAAGTTTTGCAACTGTAACAGTTTTGGCCACACAAGGCCAATTTTTGGTAAAAAAAAAAAAAACACGCGACACCTCACTTAGGGTGCCACGTCAGCGTAGACCGAGTCAAAATTGGCCTTGAGGGCCAAAACTGCCACAAATGGAAAACTTAGGGGGCGATTTTTTAGTTTTTTTTCTTAGGGGGCCAAAATCGCAACTTTGGAAAAGTTGGGGGGCTAAAACTGCTATTAAGCCAAAAAAACTGCTTTGGCAGTGAATGGAGAATTTTATGACATTTATGGCAGATTGGCTATCCATCATGGCTACCTCTTATGTAAAGGGTGATATCTTTGTTGTTATGGCAAAAACAAATCTCAGTGTGTGTATATATAGTACTTGAAATAAGTCAATTGTCCATTAAGCTCTTTCCTTTCGTGTTCCTCATAGGCATTCATCACTAATAATGATACTTAATGTGCATGTCTATTTCCAATGCTAATTAATTATTTTGTTATATAACTTCCAAAAACGGTTTGAATGTCATTAGTACACATTTATATCGAGTTTGTATATTTCAATGGACAATTAAAGTACACATTCATTTGCATTAAAAGGATTTGAGAATAGGAGGGAGTAAAATCGTAATTCAAAATTGCTTTAAAGTTGTTTTAACAGTCACAATTGCTTTTAAATGAGAAAGTCAAAGGATATTATGAATGATGATAGGAGTGAATTTTTGAATTTCAAATGAATGGATTATGATTAAGATAAGAGTTTATGAGCATTTAATTTCTTTTGAATGAGAAGGTCAAACAGATGAATGATTTGACTTTGTTTGTTGGTGCTGAACTGCCATTCAAATTTAAAATGAATTGCCTTAAACGATTTAATGAATGACAAACAATTTAAAATGAAATGAATTTATTGCGTGTTAAAAGGATGAGGAAGTCAAAGGTGTGAATTAAATGCAATAGAATAAATTCAGATCGACTGATTATGAAATGCTCTCAAATTTGAAATGAATTGCCTTAAATTATTTAATGAATGACAAACAATTTAAAATGAAATGAATTTATTGCGTGTTAAAAGAGTGAGGAGGTCAAACCTGTGAATTAAATGCGTTAGAATGGAAGGGAAATTATTAGGTTAGATTTAGGGTTAGGGTTAGCTTGACCAGACAAGCTTTAGTAAGTAAGATTACTTCATTAAAACCTCACATTAAATACTCATACACCACCATCTTAATTAATTATCCCAAGTTACTAATAACTCTATTAAAATAACTCACCACACTAAAGATACTAAAATATCCTTCAACTCTAAGATTACTAAAATACCCTCACTCATCAAATGACTAAAATGCCCTTAGTCCTAAAATGACTAAAATACCATTCTCGTCTAAAAATCCATTAATCTCAAATCAAACACACAAACAAGCAGTTAGAACAATTAATATATAAATAAATAATCCTAGCAAAAATGGGGTGTTACAATAATCGTAGTTGGAGATTAATGAAAAAAAAGTGTTTTTCTAAAATAAGATTGTGGTTAAGCATCAAGGTAAAATTTAGACGTCCCGATTCAGTTGACACCTCCAAGAAACCCACATCCTCTGCTGCCCTTTTAAAGGCAATTCCATCCCTTTCTAGGACAACCTCATGAAAATTACTCCGCAATAGGTCAATAATGCGTGCAATTTCGAAAAAATGTGTCATCATGTCAATACTCAAAATGCTGATCCATGGTTGTATCCATATTTGAGCATGAGTTTGGTGATGGGTACAAAGATTGAAATCTTTCGTCGAAATAGAAAAAGGACTCTAGGATTGAGGTATAACGTGCCCATCGCCCAAAAAAAGAAGAAAAACTAAAATTGTAGAAGCCTATCCTTAATGATATCATCTTCCAAAGTCTTGATGTCTTCCATAACTTTGATAGTTTCTGAGTCAGCTATTTTGTTGCATAGGATTTGTCTCCCTTGTAAGAACCAGACATTTAGGGAGGTTGGGCTTACAATCAACGACACTATTCTCATATCCCTCTTGTGTAATTTTGATGCAAAGAGCATTCCCTTTTATTGTTGGGGATAGAATCAGGCTGTATTGAACGTCTATAGGCAAATTAACGACATGTGCAAAGGAGCTTGAGGCATATGTACTGATTTGGGTGTAGAGTAGGAAACTAGACATGGTCAAGGGCAAATGGTTGGAATGTCGTAAGAATTGAAAACAGTATCAAGTATCCAACATAATCGTGTTCCTATAGTGGAATATACGAAATAATGAAATTGAGAGATATACCCCAATAGTGGAATAACATAGCAACACACATGCCATGTTTTCGTATTAATTGAGAGAGGAGTTTCCAGCATTGGATCTTCTCCGTTTCGAATCTAGAAGGAGGATTGTGGTTGAGGGTGAAGGGAGGTAGATTGTGATTGAGTGTCTGATTTTTAAATAATGGGTGGTTGAAGAAGGTTGTTGGGTTTTAGAAGGTGAGTTGATTGCTAACATAGATTTTTTTTTTTTGTTGTGGTTGTGACGTTTTGGTTGTGGTGATGAGTGTGTGGGTTGTTTTGGTTTTTTTTGGGTTTTTCCTACTTTTCTTTCGTTGTCTGCTAGTGGTGATGTTAGATATGGGCCCATTTTTGTTTCTACTAGCTTGTGCCGATTTTTGGTTTTCAATTACAGTATGGTTTGATTTTGGGTTGTTCTTGTTTTTTTGATGTTTTCGACATGAGCCATTTTTTTATCTAGTTATGTTTACGCTACCGCTCCACCTATTGATCGCCTTACAAATTTGTTTCCTGGATTTTGGTGGGCTGATCGTTTTTGTTTCGAGAGCTAGTGTCTAGTTCAAAATGTTTATGGACTTGTTATGATGTTTTAATCGGTAGACTAAGAGTTAAGGGCGCCTGAGTGGTTTGTTTCTAGAGTCGGATTCTTGACTCAAGTTTCTGGGCTTGTTATGGTGTCTTCTCCATCAGACGGGGGCACAATGGTGGTGGAATTCGAAGGAGTATTGGAATAAGTCATTTTCGAGTTTTTGATTGTGCTCAGTTGTGGTGATGAGAAGACGAGGTTTTGTTTTCAAGGATTTTGATCGGTTGAATGGTTTTTTGGAGGGTTTGGTGAGTAGCAGTCGATAGGTGATTGAATTTTGATTTGTGTGGTCATTCACGATGAAGTGTGGGCGATTGACTTTGATTTAAATGTTAACTTTGGTTTTGGTAGTCAGTTTTCTTATTGGTGTTGGTGGTACCTTCCGTTAGATAGTGTCATATTCGTGTTTTTATGGTTTTTTTGGATGTTCCGTCTATAAACGATGTCTTTACTTTATAGTTTATGTCTGTTAATCCATGTATGTCTTATGTAGGATTTAATTATGGGAAATGTTAACCAGTGCCACCGGGGCACTAGTTAAGGAAGCAAATATAGTAATATTTGTATTGGAAGTTGTGTAATCAAGACATTAAAAGCTTAAAAAGTGTCTTTTCACTACTAAAAAAACAAAAATTAGTGAGGGAAATTTAGTGAGGGAAAACATGAAATCTCTCTCAAATTTCGTCACAAAATTTTGCAACCAAGAAATTTGTGAGAGATTTTATTTTTTCCGTCACTAATTTCCCTTCCTAATTTTGCTTTTTCTAGTAGTGTTTTTGACTTATAATTTCTTCTTTTAGCTTGGGACTGGTTAACAAATTTTACCGTTCAAAAAAAATAAGAAAATGCTACCATTGTTATCAGGTTACTCTCAATTCACTTCCATTCACCAAACACAATTACTTCAAATTTTAAATTGATGAAAATCAAACACAACTCTTCACTACAGGACCAAAGCCTATGTCCTCTTATTTCAAATAGGATATAAAAGCATATTTAAAGTAATGAACCGAAATTATGCATGAATATCGTTTTTGATCCTCACAACATCCAAGTATGACTTCCCCTTTATCTTGCTTACAAGATATCCATTAACGTATTCTTCAAGAGTAATTGTTTTGAACATTGCAGGAGTCTCCGGAGTAACAAGGCTGGGTGCTGGACCTAGATCTTTGCCCATTTGAATATTGTGAAATCCTGCAACAGAGATCCTTTCCTTCTCTGAGTTGGCTGTTGCCCTATGTTCAATGCTACGGTAAATCCCATTGGTCATTATCTGCCACACCACATTTAAAATATAAACAATAATTTTATTTGGATACTCTAAATCAAACATTGTTTAGAATTCCAGGATAAAGATAGTTTATAAGCATTAATTCAATCTCTTCAACTAAGTGAAGAGTCTTTTAACTAAGGACAAAATTGTAAAACTTACACAAGACTAAATGTGAAGAGTCTCACATTAAAAGAAATATGACATGAGCAAGTTTTTATAAGGTTGAGTTTGGTCTAACCTAAATTCTAAAATGTATCAAAGCGTATCCGAGATCCATTGATTCAGGAAAGTGCTTACAAGTGGGGGAATATATCACCTTACGCAACTTTGTAAAGTTAAGTTAGACCCAAACTAAAAAGACTAAATAGGACAACATCTCATAACAATCATGTTATAAAAGTATTCTCAAATTTTTTGTTAAACTTTATAGAAAGACTATTTAAATCCAAATGATAAAAATATTTAAGAACAACTTTGTGTAAGTTACCTCTAACAAATCTCCAATGTTGACCACAAAAGCATTAGGGAGAGGATTGATAGGAACCCACATTCCATCTTTTTTTATTTGAAGGCCTTGCATTTCATTGACTTGGAGAAGGATGGTAAGGGCACTAGCATCTGAATGAGGATTCAGTCCAATGACTTGATCTGGTTGAGGACACGGAGGGTAATAATTCATCCTTATTGATTGATCTCCCTCTTCAAAGAAATCTAGCAATTCATTTGGTTGCTGGATCTTTAAAGCTTTTGTCATATGTTCAATGATTTTGAAACATAGTTTTTTCAATTCAAGAGAATAATTCTCAAAATCATCTCTGCAATGTATGAAAGCAAATTGTTTCAGTTACCTATAATATCAACTACTATTTAAGCAAGAAAAATTGTTGGAGTTTCTTGAAACATATAAATATGTAAGTAGGGAAAACCACCTGAATGGTTGTGGCATACAAGGAATTAGATGAGGAAGCCTTATGTGCAATGGAAAAGTTTTAACATAAAACATATCTCCCCATCTTAGTTTTTGTTCCTCCAATGCAACATAAACCTGTCCAAACCCCTGCAGTTCTTCTTCTGTTTGCCAAAACTTCTTTTTCTCTTCCATTGGAAGGTGGAAGAATTGTTGAACACCAATTTTCACACTTTCTACCAGTGATGGGGTGACTCCATGATTGATGAGCTGTGATTGATTTCCATAATAATCTTATGTAAATAAAATAAATTTAAATGGTTCCTCAATAAAAATTTGTCCAATGATAGTTAGTATATACCACAATATCTTCAAGGTAATGAATCCCACACCTTAGTCATGAATCGCAATAAATCTTTCTTGCTTTTGAACTTACTTATAGATGTAATACTGATCTATCACTTATAAAATAGGTGACGTACGTTTAGCAAATATGTTTGTTTCTACATCAGTGTAGTTTTACTTTCTCAATGAAACTAATTAATGTATTCCAATTTGATGAACACTTTGGTACCATAGAGTTTTATTGATTAAATAAACATTCTCCAATAATATTAAATTCTTTTAAATAAAGTTAAATTTTAACTCATAAATAATAGGAATGACTTCCTAAAATTGTTAAACTTTTTTATTGGTTTTCTTAATCTCCAAAATAATGAAGGCATGCAAATAACTGATCCCAACCTGGAAGAAACCCCATTCCTTACAAGCATTGTCTAGCTTCTCTAGCTCAATTGCATCTTCACATAATAATTTATCGAAGTCGATAATTGGAAGTTGTGGTAAAGATGTTGTGTTAGATACAAGAATAGAGTCTTGATTTGGTTGAAGATATTGTTCGGGAACTTTTGTAATCCCTTGCTCTGCCAACTCTTGGACTGAAGGAGCCAGGATTGAAGTATCACCCATTTTATGAGGCTGATATGCTGCTTGAAATTTAGATATGAATAGAGAAGAGTGAAGAATATTGAATATGTAGTTAAGGGTTTATAAAGGAAGGGGGAATAATTATCTTATTAATAAAAAATGTTGGGGCCCCCACCACATGTTAAAATGTTGGGCGGATCTTTCAGGTTACAATCAGTTTGTTCAAGATATGTGAATCTCTTTTCAAGTTGAAGGGTGGGGGAGGATTTGCGTCAAAGGGTGTTTGAAGACTTGGCCCCAGGACCATTTTAAAAATCTTGAGGGTCGTATCAGCGAGTTAAAGGACCGTATTTGATCCCTTGATGCTAAAGGGGGGATATCTATTTAGATGTGAAAGAGTTAGAGGAGCTACATTCTTGATGCGATAATCTTTTTTCTTTGGCTAAAATGAACACTAGCAAGCAATGACAACAATCTCGTTTGACTCGGCCGAATGAAGGAGACACTAATTCCAAAAAAAATTCATGAAATTATTTCATCTAGGCGATCTCCAATGCTATTATTTCTTTATTTGTTATTAGGTCTCAAGTGTAGTGTGTGGATGGTGTTAGAGGAGCGGTTTTCAATCAATTTGCCACCCATTTTAAGGCATGTGACTTAAACATTCAGGAATTGACATTCTCAATTTTAGTCCTATAAATTTGGCTCAATGTGGTGAATTAACGAAACCAAGCCTCGAGGAACTGAAAAATGAGGATGGGGACTATGATTACTTTAAGAGTTCAGAACCAAATGGAATCAACTTAAGGTTTATCAAGGAATCTCGGGAGGTCCTGAAAGATGGTTTCATGTGTTTCTTGTTACAATTTCTTTAGAAATGAATTATTGTCGAAAGGCATCAATAATACCTTTATAGCTCTCATTCCAAAGGTGCAAATGTCCACTTCGTGTTGCTGATTTTAGGTTGATATCTTCTGTGGGTTGTTTGTATAAATATTTAGCTAAAGTCCTGGCCAATAGATTGTGAAGAGTGATGGGAAGTTTAATCTAAGAATCTCAGTCAACTTTTATTCAGGGGATGCAGATTCCTGATAGGATCCTTATAGAAAATGAGTTGGTGGGCGATGCCCGAGTTTAAAAAAAGAAGATTTCCTTGCTAGGATCCTTAAAGTCAATTTTGAGAAGGCTTTTAATTCGGTTGATTGGAGATACCTAGACTCGGTAATGTTAAAAATGAAATTTCCTACTATTTGGTGTAAATGGATCATGGAATATGTTACCATTGTTTCAGTTTCGGTCCTTGAAAATGGACGCCTAATTAATGTGTTTAAATTTAAAAGAGGTTTATGCTATGGGGACCCGCTCTCCCCATTTCCTTTTTTACTTTCAGCTGAAAGTCTTAATATTTTGATGAAAGCAACTGTGTAGATCGGCATCTATACAGGGTATTTAGTTGGGTGAAAATAATTATCCTCATATTTCATTTACAATTCGCAGATGACACTTTGTTGGTGGCCATTAAGAGTTGGGCGAATTTTACAATGGTAAATTTTAAAAAAAGCATGTTGGTTGGTGTTAATGTGGACGACTCTTTGTTGATTGAAACAACATCAATTTGAAACTTTAAAATGGGTCATTTACCTTTACTCAATTTAGTCCTTCCTATTGGTGGAGACTCTCGCTGATTGAATTTTTCGCAACCCCTGCTCCATTGTACTCAATCTATATTATCGGGTGTGAAGAGTAAAAATCTTTCTTTTGGTGGCCGGTTGGTTCTCCTTAAATTTGTCTTGTCCTCTCTTCCAGTCTATTTTCTTTTCTTCTTCAAGGCTCCCACATGTATCATTTCTTCTACCGAATCTATTTTCAATTGTCTTTTTCTACTGGGGGGTTTGGATTTTTGGAAAATAACTTGGATCAGTTGGGAAACAGTTTGTTCAAAAAAGGAGTATGGTGCTTTGGGGGTTAGGAGGTTGAAGAATGAGCGTTGGAGTATGTGGTATAGAGTCCTTTCAGCTAGTTATGGTGAAGGGGAAGGAAATATTCGTGAGGAGGGAAAAGGAGCTTCAGTTTATTGGAAATAATTTAACCAATATAAGAAATGGTCTTCGGTTGGGAGTTGGAAGGTGGTTTGACGAGAACATTTGGCGTGAGGTGGGGGACAATAATTCAAATTTATTCTGGTGGGATCCTTGGTCAGCTGGGGTGACTTTGAAGGATAGATTTACCCACCATTTTGAGTATAAAATGGCAACAATGGCTGATATGCAGTTATTAAGTTGGGGGAAGGGGTTGAGGCTTGGAAGTGGTGTAGGAGATTGAGCGCATGGGAGGAAGATCAGTTGGGGGAGTGTTGTATTTTCTTGCATCCTGTTGTTTTGCTGGAAAATGTCAACGGCAATTAGCTTTGGAATTTGCATGTCTCAAAAAAATACAATGTCAATAGCACGTATAATTTCTTGCTTTGGGCGGATCAAATCATTATAGCTAATGATCATAATTTTATTTGGCCCAAAGAGGTCCCTTTGAAAGTAAGTATCTTTGCATGGCGTCTTCTCTAAAATCATATTCCTACGACTGACAATTTAATCAGAAAGGTAGTGAATACATTTACTACTTAGCTTTGTGTGGGCAGTTGTGGCAAATTGGAAGACATGGATCATCTATTTATCCAATATGATTTTTTTTAGTAAACTTTGGAGCGGTGTCTTAAATTGGTTAGGCTTCTTTTTGGTTACTCCGGTGTAGCTTTCATATCATCTTAAGTTTGGTGCTTTTGGAAGTTTCGCAAAAATAAAATAAAAATGGTACAATAATTTTTTTGATTTGGTTATCAATGGTTCAATCCTCTAATGTGTTTTGTTTTCGGCCATTCAGCCGTTTTTGTTTTGGTTGTATCACACTTTTCCTTTGATTTTCTGGCACATCTTGTGATGGGAAATCAAAGTTGTTTGATCTACGTATTCCATTTACTTTCTTAAAAAAAAGAAGTCACTTGTTAGTTAAACTTTGTTAAATTAGCACATGTGTTTTATTTTTAAGAAAATTAGCACATGTATTTTTGCTCATCGTTGTTATATCATTTTCAAAATAGGTAAACGTCTATATATATAATCATTTTCCTATTCATCAACAGTGTTGAGCTACTCATATCTATTTTCTTTTCTTTGTTTTTTTTATCTGAGGCCGAGCATCATAAAATCTAAGAGTACAGCATCATAAAATCTAAAAGTACAGCATCATAAATTGATAGAATGGGGACAACTCTACAATGCAGCATTGGCACTATATATTCAATCATCTCGTTCATTGACGAAAATTCAGAAGATAGAGGAAAGTAGCATTTGGTGGGCTGGCAATCACGTAAATTAGAAAAAAAGAAGAAACTAGTGGGAGTGACTTGCAACCCACAAAAAGAAGAGTGCGGAGGAAACAAATATTTTATATGGAGACACTATATATGGTGGGGGAAGTGCATAATGTTATATCTTTGATGAATTATGAAGACGGAAGAGTCACCTAACACAGGGCCGGTCTAAGGGCCAAGCAACCTAGGCAAGGGTTTTAGGCCTCAAAATTTTGGGTGAAGAAAAAATGCCTCTAAAAAATTAATTTGGTTATAAGTATATTATATGACAGATAAATTACAGACATTTGCATAACTTAACTGATTATCAAAAATGTCTCAATTACTCTAGCTAATGAATTCAAATTTTGGTCTCTACAAAATTGATTTTATATAAATATTTTGTTAAAAAATAATAATTTTAATTGCCACGTTAAATTTTTTACCTTAGGCCTCATAATCCGTTGGGTCGGCCTTGACCTAACATTGAGTTTTCCCACAGGTATATCATTATTGCCGGTGGTCATCTCTCAAATTAAGCAGCTCCATATGATATTTTAATAAGAGCACTTGATTTAACCATGAAATTAGAAAAACAATAGAAAAATGTAAACCCTCTGAAAGAAGCGTCCGTGGAACAGAGAATTGGTGAGAGAATGAAAGAGTAAGAGCTATGAAGCCCAGATACGATACGGCACCGATACGAGAAAATTTTAAAATTTAAGATATGATACGGCCGAGATACTTCAACAAAAAATTAAATTTAAACTACATATTAAAACTCCAAATACAAAATATGGACTAAAGAAAGCGACAATTAGCCAATTACATATATGATATATCTTAAACAGAAAACATCATTACTTAATCAATTACATATATACCAAATATAATAGAAACATCAGGTAGCCCGCACATATCGGTTTTCTACTGCCTATCCCTCATATCTCAGATGTATATGAAAAGTATCAGATAATTGTTTTTTAAAAAAATAAAATCTAATCTTCGGAAACTCTCCTGATACGTATCGGGAAGTATCAGGTAGGTATCAATGCAGGATACGCAGGGGATGCGGTACGTCATCCATTTGAATTATCTTGACTTCATAGAGTAAGAGGTCAACTAGCAATACTCAGCAAAAATTACTACCCTATCCTTTCCGTTTTTACTCGTTCAAAAAGAAAATTTTGGATTTTTTTTTCAAAATTAAAAGGCGATGGTTGTTAAAACACTCATTCGAACATATATATATATATATATATATATATATATATATATATATATTCCCTTTATGAGGTTGCTAACTTACTGCCACTTAAAAACACGAAGGAGTAAGTTAGTGATCGTACCTGATCAGAAGGTGGCTGTCGGTGCTTGGTCGAAAGTGGTGGTTCACGGTGGTGAGAGAACTTCAGTGAGCGCTGGACCGAATGGGGGGTGTGTACCTGCAGACACTCCGACGCTCAAGTCAGTAGAGGTTCAGAATGGGGGGTTTCAGAGTGAAGAAGATTCTACCTTGGAGGCTGCGAGGAGCCTCCTATTTATAGAGGTGGGTGAATGCAGAGCCATTGTAAGGCACACGTGTGACCGACGGCAGAGAGACGTTGCCGAACGTTGCAGGACGTTTGAACTATTCTCGTTTGCTCCGTGTACCCCCTTCGTGGGGAAGGGGTGTGTCACGAGTAATTATGCCAAATGCAGCATTTGGGCTTGATTCGTTGTTGGGCCTAAGTGACTTAAGCCTAGGTCTTTAACCGGTCCAGAACAATAGCCCCCAAGGTCGTTGCTCTTGTCAAAGAGTGATGACTTAAGCTTGGCGGGAAGGCTGATCGTGGCGGCCCCTGTGTGGGTTTGAACGTGCTTGTTCAGAGGGCCGAATGGTACGTTAGGGAAGTGTTGTGTGTAGTGCACAGGGCGGGCTCTGTATCCGGCCTAAGCGGACGCCTCTCAAGACTGTGTTCTTGGCATTTGGAATTTTCAAGAACGATGTGTGCGAGGGCTAGTGCCCGCTGATCTTTCTTGTGTGTTCGCCTTATAATGCTGAGGTAATCTTGTTGCGGGCGCCTTGTGTGTTCGCCTACGTTGCCCTGGGATAGAAGAGATTCCCTGGTCATAGAGTTGGTCGTTTGTCATTCCACAATTAATGCCCATGTCTCGAGGATGAGATTGAGTGGACATGACCTTTGAGCTTTGACTGCCACGTGTAAAGGCTATGGTGGTACTTGAGTACCTAGCACGTTGAGGGCGTCTCGGTTTATGTTTCCAAGAGGTTATCAAAATCGTTGATTTGATCATGGTGTTTAAATAACCAAAGGAATCTGATCAAAACCATTGAGTGTTTTGATAGAGAAGATCTGTAGCGTTGCTTTCCTTTACTGATTCTAATGTCGCATGTGAAGGGCTACACTGAATTGTGTTCGTTGGTTTTCTGAAAGGTTGGGAGAAGCAATATTAATATGTTTCAAACGTTTGTTTGGAACATTTCCACACTTCTCTATTCTTAGCTACCTTAAGTATTCCAGAATTCTTTGAAGAGACTAGTGGATTTTGGTCCCTTTTCCCTGCATCAACAAGTTTATTTTCTCAACTCCATTACATGGTCTAACTGGTAGGTGTAGGAAGGGTGGATCTGGCCGTTAGTTTCACTTTTTCCTTCCTCATCTTTCAGGTTATTCATGGCATAAGCATCCAGGTTAGGAGATGAACTCTTGAAGGCAATTTCATCTTTTGCACGGGACAAATCGGGATAGGTTCCTTTCCACTTAATTGGGGATCACACCGATTGGGGGTCGAACTTCCTAGTGTTTCGGACAGGGTTTGTTTGAGTTTCCCCAACCACTCTTTCCCCATGTATGAGGTAGTTTTCAAAGATGTGGGTTTCCGGTTGTCGTTCTCCCCTTCCAACGGGAAGTGCTTAGGTGGACGAAATTGTCTCCAACTCAAATCCATCTCAATTCCTACGCGTTTATGCGAGCGTTCGAGTTGGTGTGTCAGCACTTGGGAATCCCCCATTTCAAGAATGTTTTCTTCGCCCTCTTCTCCGTACAACGAGCGTGGAGAATGGAGAGGGCTTTGACTGGGTCTCCTTTCGTCAGAAGGAGAAGATGTTCGATATCTTTATTGGCAAAGTGAGGAGTTGGAAAGAGCTCTACTTTTTGGTGAAGCCGAAGAGTCTGGCGGCTCTCAATAATCTCTTGACGGCCGAGGTTGGACCCTCGTCGGCTGAGGGCGAAGCTCCTATCTGAACCCCATATTTTCCTTTGCGGTGGAACGACGGCCACTACAGGCTCAAACCGAACGATTATGGCTATGCCCCTGCACGCTTGATTGGGGACGAGAAGTCAGCTCTTGATAAGTTGCGGGCTTTTGTGAAAGCCTTCGTTCCTTTGAAATCGGTGGGTGCCGATGGGAAGGAGGTTTCCGTGACTCGTTTCATCGACACCCATGGTCTGATGATGGCGAAGAATCCGTCGGGCCTGCTCGGTAGTTTTTACTTGCGTTATTTTGCTCATTCTTTTGATTGTGTTTCTCTTTCATTGTTTTGGCTGACGTTCACTGTTGTTTGTTTGCAGGAAACATGGCCGATATCAGAGATCTAGTGAACAAGATCAGCCAAAAGCTTGTCGGGAAGAGCAAGAAGAAAACAACGATCTCAGATCCTCCTTCGTCTCCGTTGATGGATCTTTCCTAGGGAGACTGTGCTGGGGGGAGAGCTGCGGAATCTTCAAAGAGAAGATGGGTGGAATCAGTTGGTAAAGGAGAAGGTTTTCCTCTTAAGGTTATCCCTCTCCGTTCCAGGGAAACTGACCTGCTCTTGCTGCCCAATGTGTGGTCTAAGCCGGAGCGTTATGGGCCTTCCACTACCTTTTGCCCGAGCGACCCTAAGCTGAAAGTGATCCAAGACCTTGGAACCGTTGGCCAGAGCAAAGCGATGACTGTTGGAATTATCGCCGCGATGAAGGCCTTGGAAATTGCAGTAGTGGTGAACAATGCTTCCACTGAGGGTCAGGTCATGACAGATGTGCTGGAGAAAGAGAGAGATGCTATCCTCGCCAAGGTAACTGAGATGGAAAAGGCCGCGCTTGCCGCTAAGAAGGAGTCTGATCGCTGGGTTGAGGAGTTGGAGAAGCAGGTGGTGGAAGCTCAGAAAGCTCTGGAGCTGGAGTGCGAGGTCAAGGCGAAGTTTGCCAAGGAGAATCAGTCCCTTGAGGAATTTCATGATGCCTACAGACCTAAGAAGGATGAGTCCGAAGACACAACTATTCTCAGTCGTGCCGGTTTACTGGAGAAAATCGGGGTTCTTGAGGCCAACCTGATGGATCGTGTTAAGCATGGTTTTGATAATGCCATTGCTCAACTGAAGGTTGTGAACCCTAGTGTAGAGTTGTGTGTCGACGGGACCGACTTCCTTAAGTGGGTAGAGGACGAATTGATTATGTCCCCAACCGAAGATATGGATGAAGATGCTCGTGAAGATGGCATGTGGATAACGCCCCGACCGAAGAGGTCGTGTAATATTTTATTGTCTTTTTTGAACAATCCTCCTTTTTTTTCTTGACTGGCCTGTGTGCCGTAGACATTGTGCGCCCTTCGTGGTTAGCACACTTAAATATTTATGTAATATTTAGCTTTATGCCTTTATTTTCTTGTTCTTTATCATGCTATCCTTGAAAATGTTTGTTTTATTTCCAAGTGTGATGTGTGAACGGAGTGCTCGTTGCGTGAGGCTTTTTGTGTTTAAAATTCATTTTTGAATCCCAAGTGTTAGGGGAGATCTTTTATCCTTCATGTTGTATTTTCTGGTTTGCTCGAATACTCTTTTGAGATGGGCAGCATGATCAATCTCTTCTTTAGATTTTACGATCATGTCATCGATGTACAATTCAAGAATATCGCCCAGAAGTTCTTTGTTGTATACTTTGTTCATCATTCGTTGATAAGTGGCGCCTGCGTTGCTTAATCCAAAGGGCATTACGCGGAAGTAATAGTTCCCTGATTCATACATGAAAGCGGTCTTTTCTTCGTCGCTTTTAGCCATGGGTATTTGGTTGTACCCAGATTAGGTGTCCATAAACGATAAGAATTTATAGCTAGATGAATTATCAACTAATTTATCTATGTTAGGAAGAGGATAATCAACACACATACACCCTTTTCCATTAGATTTTTTGACAAGTACAACATTTGAGAGCCAAGTTGTATAGTTGGCTTCAACAATGAAATTTGCCTCTAAGAGGTCTTTTATAGCTTTCTCAGCAGCCTTCGATTTTTCTGGTGACTACTTCCTACGTCGCTGATTTTCTGGACAAGCAGTGGGACAACTACACTGGGTGATCTTCCAGGCAGCTCATGGTCATAAAAAGCCAAAGGTGGTCGCCCCCGAGATTTTTTTCCAGGATGGACCATATGGTTTACACTCAGCAACTCCTCGAATTTCCTCTTCATGCTCCCTACGGAGAGGGTTGAAGTTCCTCCAATAATGACATTAGCAGCGGGGAAGTGTTCCCATCCGCACGTATACAAAGTTATTTCCATGTGCTCTGGATACTCGTCGAGTTGTTCGACGATCATGGCGACGGTTGGGTTCTTTTCTTTTCCGTCGTTGATGAGTTCGACGGTTTGTCTTTCAGGCTCGGAGTTCTTGGTGAACTACTTGAGCCGTCCTCGTTGTATGAGCATTTCGATTGCGTCCTTCAGGTGGATGCAATCGTCCTTCACATGGCCATTAAATTTGTGGAACCGACACCATTTGGTTTTATCGATTCCTTTTTTTCTTGGGCAGGAGACTTTAGGGGTTGGACCCCAGCTTCCTTCAGCTCTGCTACTGAAATTTCACCCAGAATATTCTCCCTGGACATTGACAGGGGTGTGTATTTTGTGAAGCGACTGCTTGGTCCTTTGCCTTCACAGGAAGCTTTTGTAACAACTCGTTTTCCGTTAAATTTATTTTAATTGTTTTTATGTGTGTTTATTCATGCTCGTATGTGATTATTTGTCTTTGGGTGCATCTTGATGGGTTTTCATGTTAAAATGGTATTTTGGTCATTTTGGACTTAAGGGTATTTTGGTCATTTTGTGAGCAAGGGTAAATAAGTAATTCCACCGTGTAAATTATTTTAGTAGTGTTTTGAGTAGGAATGGTTATTTTTACAAAGTTACTAGTAAGTGAGGTAGTTAATTAAGAATCGGTAACTATTCGTTATTTTTTATCCGTTAAGAGGGTAGAAACTTTGTGAATTGGTTAATGAGTGTTTTGAGCCCATTAAGATATAAAGGGTTAACCCCAATAGTGAGGAGTCTATTTAAAGCTTTGTCTTTGAGGAAAATTAGGTCACATATCATTTGTTCATTTTCACAAAACTTTGGAGAGAGGTAGAGAGAGAAAGAGCAAGAACAAGGGTTAGAGAGAAGAAACTAGGGAGAAGAAGAGAAGAGTAGAGATTCAAGAGAGTGGAGCTAAAGTGAAGCCTAAGCTTAGTTTGTGCTCAATTGAGGTAAGGGGGATAGTGTTCATTCATAATTTAAGCTAAAAGCTCTTTTTCTACTTAATTGAATAAGTGCTTATTTGTGAGTAGTGATTATTTTGTGAGTTTAAACATCAATTTTCGTGTCCCTTCTTTAGTGATGATTTTGGGTATATTAGATTGATGCTAAACTTGTTGTTGTTGCTGATTTTGCATGATCTAAGTATGTTGTTAAGTTGCTTTGTTGATTTTTGCTTCAGTGAGTGAAAATGAACTTGTTGTTGTTGTTTGTTGATGAAATTGTAGAATTATGACTTGAATGATGTTGTGATATGATAGTAATGATGAATTATGCTATGGGTGTTAGAGATTACATGGGTTTATTCATGTTTGGTGTCTTGTTGTTGTGTGTTGTTGAGTTTTGGTGAAAATGGTGAATTAAGTTGAGTTGTGGTGTTGATGATTTTTAATGAATGAAACAAGTTGATTATGATGAGTTATGGTATAATGATTTTCTGTTTTTGGTTGTTGTTTGGTAATGAGAAATCGTTTGGGAGAAAATTGGGATTTTGAGTAAAAGTGATTTTTAAGTGTTTTTGGGAAATAAGTGATTATGGGATAAGCTGTTTCGAGAATGTGAAAGTATGATTTTACAGAAAAATATGATAGGATTAATTGAGTAGAACGTGTAGGCGAAAACAAAACTGGAATCGGGTTAACGGTCGTTATTTTACGGACAAAATGGCGAAACCGGATAACCTGGGACTGCACAGAGCCGCAACACAGGATATTGGTTGCTGCCTGCCCACGCCTGGGCGCAGCAAGGCAGCCCCTCATGGGTGCCTGTTCTGTTGTGCTTTTGCTGGGTGCTCCGGCGCTAGTTCCGGACTTCCAAAACTAATTCCTTTGATGTTTTTCACTATTTCTATGCTTCCTAAACCTTTAGAAACATCAAATGAATTGGATTAAACTTAGCTTCTTGGATTAAATCAAGTTTTTTGTAGATTGTTCAAGAATGTTCAAGAACGCGCATTTTTTTTCGAAAACTCACTTTTCTCAAAGTGTTAGTGTGGGACTAAGTTTGTTTACTCAAGTTATGATTTGTAAAAATGTTTTGGATGGGAATCATAGTATTTAACTTGGTTTTGCTTTGAAAACTCGAATTCTTTGAAAAACGGTAAAATGATACGAACTTGTCGTAATTTTGTAAATTCTTAGAACTGGCCTAGGATACTCATGTGCCTAAGCTACTATGAACATATGTGAGTAGTGCATGTGTTTTGTTGAGGCAATTGTACATGTTTTCTTAGTTTTGGTTGAATTATTAGAATTGTTCTAAAGTTGTGAATTATAGAAGGACTTTGTCGAATTGTATCCTAATGGTGTGATAACTTGTGAATGACCTTGTAATCATGTTTATATGATTAAAGTAGGATGAATTGAGGGTGTGTTTATATTTGGTGAGTTGAATTTAATGGTGTTTAATTTATTGATGGTGCTTTATGTCGTTGTTTATGTCGATGAATTATAACATGATAAATATGTTGTTGAGTTCTTACATGCTATTGGCGACGACTTGATGGTGTATGCATGTACTGAATTGTGTTGTTGAATTCTTACATGCTATTGGCGACGACCTTGATGGTGTATGCATGTATTGAATAATGTTGATGTTGATTATAGCCGTTGATTATAATCGTTGAATTGTGTGAACATATGCATTGTTGTTGAGTCATATGTCCATGCATACATGACTGATGGTGATGGATTTTATATCCGTAATGACGACGATTTATGATGTTTTGTTGGCATCTTGAGGTGACGACCTTGTTGGTGATGGTACTGTATGCATATAGGAGTCGTGTCTAGACGCATTGTATGGTTTAGCATGAGTCATAATTGCTTATGTGCTTGGAGATTGATGTGATTGATGAATTGCATACATTTGGTGAATTTGTTAAATGTGTCATATTTGATTGTGCGCATTGGTGAAACTTGGTGAATGTTGTGATTATGTGATTTGGTGTTTATGTGCATTGGTGGATTTTGTTGATGGTTGTGAATATTGAACCAGACTCTAATTGTATGTCTTACTTGCTTGTGCTTATAAACTTGGTGAATCTATTCGATGATAATTATCTTGGTAATAGTAATGAGGTAAGAATTATATATATATATATATGATTTGGTGATTCCTTTGATAATGATGATTGCTTTGCTTATACCTTTGAAATGATGAATTGTACTTGTTGAGTTAAGTATGTTAAACGAGGAATAAGGTGAGTAACCCTTTCATTGATTGATGTTGATAAATGATGAGCTTATGTTGATGACTTGATTAGAGATTGAATATGCTTGCTATGTTAGAATTGTGATAGCATGATGTGTATGGAATAGGGGATAATAATCATGTGATGTTAGTATTATAGGAGAGAGTGGTATGTATATGTGTTATGCATGAATCCTTGAATGCTTATTTTTGTTTATGCTTAATTATGATGATGTGAAGCTAACCTCCAGTGGTCTTTCGGTTGACCACCTGCCTATTTGTATGAATGGGTAGGCGTCATGTAGTAGTATCTTTGTTGTTTGCTTGGTAAGTTGCTGGAGGCTAGCTTTGGAGCTACCTCGTCTACCGCTTTTGGAGTCTTAGTTTAGGGCTCTGATTAGGACGTCGTTTTCTCTTTTTATTTTGATTTGGTGATGTATTTATGATGCTTATGACATGGCTATTTTTGAGATGTATGTTATTTGTCCGCTGCGACATTTTGTGAAATTTTAGTATGCATGTTTTGAGAACAATTGAAGACGTAACATCTATTTCTTGAATATTTGTATTATTCGCGTGTTTTATCACTTTAATAGAAGTAGGGAGTTACAACTTTACCTTCCTTTTTCCCGTTGTGGAAGGGTTTTTTGGATGATTCAGCAGCAGGTTCCTCCTTTTTGACTTTGATGAGGTTGTCTGCGTAGACTTCCTCTTCGTACCTGATGTACTTCTTGACGATCGCGAGGAGCTGATTTTAAGTCTCCAGGCGATCTAGGCGAACTGCCTTTTTCACGTCCGTGCCTTCGCGCAAATCTTTGTTGATGAGGCATCGCTTCCTGTTTTCGTCGGCACCCCTTATCTGGACAGCTTCTTTGTTGAACCTCCCGATGTAGTCTCAGAGAGGTTCGCTCTTCCCTTGGACAATAACTTCAAGGGACGTCACCGTCTTTGGTTGGGTCCTTGAAGCTGTGAAGTGAGTGGTGAACTCGTGACAGAGGTCACCCCAGGAACCTATGGAGTTTCTTCGTAGATTCTTGAACCAGGTCATTGCTCCTCGCCGCAAAGTAGTGACGAAGAGCTTGCATTTAACCACCCCTCTTACAGAGCGATAGGTGAGAACAACCTCGATGTTTTCGATGTGTTCGTCCGGATCTGATATCCCATCGTATGAATCCATCTAGGGTTTTTTCCAATCCGCGAGGAATTGGAGTGTCTCGGATGCGCCAAGTGAAGGGACCGTAAGTATAATGACCTCCTCAGGCACCGTGTTCGTCGTCAGAACTCGAGGAAGAGGACTAGGAGCGTCCACCTCGTCTTCTTGGAGGAGATCGACTCGGAGGGGAGCGCCATGGTGACCTCCTTCTGGGTGGAGATCGTCCTCGACTAGGAGATCTCACGCTGTTAGACCGACAAGGAGATCTAGACCTGGAACGTCTAGGGCTCCCTCCTTTTCTGTTACTTGGTGGGGAAGGAGCGTTATGCAGATCGAACAATTGTGTTCTTTGGGTGCTCAAGTTCAGCAATGTGCCAATTTTGCTCTTCGACCATTGTTGACTGAGCTTTCACGGTTTGCAGCAGGTAGCTGAGCCATGAGCCTGATGGAGGGGAGTTATTAGCCACCTCGTCTCATCGTTGAAGGCCGAAAGGTGGCTGATCTTGCATATGAACCGCTGGATGGGAACTCGTAAGTGAGCCTCCCCTCCTTGGGCTATGTGCAGGAGATGGAGAAGCGGTGTGTCCATCTTGATTCGGACGTTGGACCAAGCTTTGAAGACTTGCAGCACCGTTGGCAGCCATGGTTTTATATTTGAAAGCTTTGGTTTTTTGTATGTAAAAAACGGGGAGAGCTTGTATTTCCCACAAACGGCGCCACTGATCGAACCTGATCAGAAGGTGGCTGCTAGTGCTTGGTCGAAAGTAGTGGTTCAGGGTGGTGAGAGAACTTCAGTGAGCATTGGACTGAATGGGGGATGTGTACCTGCAGACACTCCGACGCTCAAGTCAGTAGAGGTTCAAAATGAGGGGTTTCAGAGTGAAGAAGATTCTACCTTGGAGGCTGCGAGGAGCCTTCTATTTATAGAGGTGGGTGAATGCAGAGCCGTTGTAAGGCACGTGTGACCGGCGGTTACGAAAGCGTAAGTGTAACTGTTGGTGAGATATTTGTGGGAACGTGGGCAGAGAGACGTGGCCAAACGTTGCAGGACGTTTGGACTATTCTCGTTTGCTCCGTGTACTCCCTTCGCGGGGAAGGGGTGTGTCGCGAGTAATTCTGCCAAATGCAGCATTTGGGCTTGATTCGTTGTTGGGCCTAAGTGACTTAAGCCTAGGTCTTCGACCTGTCTAGAACAACAATGGCCCCAAAGTCGTTGCTCTTGTAAAAGAGTGATGACTTAAGCTTGGCGGGGGGCTGATCGTGGCAGCCCCTGTGTGGGTTTGAACATGCTTGTTCAGAGAGCTGAATGATCGTTGCGGCCCCTGTGTGGGTTTGAACGTGCTTGTTCAGAGAGCCGAATGAACGGCCCCTGTGTGTAGTTTTTTTTAACATTGCACTTTTTTTTTTCCTTTTGATGAAAGGATTTTGCACACTTAATTTTTTGGATCAAAAAGATTACGATATATGAACAGCTTGCTTTTTCTAAATTATTCTCTTCTTACGATTTTTTGTGTGTGGCATAATGTTTTTTAGCAAAGCATAATATGGTTATTGTTTGTGGGTGACAACATAATTACGTTAACCACATTCTAGTGTTTTCGTCAAAAAAAAAAAATCTAGTGTTTTTGTTTTCGTAAAAAAAGATTAAGTGTTTTTTTGTAAAAAAAAAAAAGAGTAATTTAGCGCAAAAAAAAAAACTATGGAAACATGTTTTTTGTTCAAGTGAGTTAGCAAACTCATGTTTTCGGGTTGTTAATTTACTCATTCATGTTTTCGGGTGGAAGTGAGTTAGCAACGGTTATAGAAAACTGAAAAGAGTGGATCATCATAAAGAAACTGATAGTGCACTAATTCCAATGGCTGAATTGAATAGGGTGAGCCCTTATTTTGCTTTTGTAGTTTTGCTCATCGTTGAAACTTCCTTGTGTGATTTTTATTGCAGTTGTTGAATTACTAACATTGTGTTTCTTTATTTTGTTTTTTATTGAAAAAAGGAAATAGTGCATGCTAGGAAAGAAGTAAAAGTAGCCTCGATAGTTCTGATGAATGCTATGACAAACATCTATATGGATGGTGTGGTGCTATTTAGAGACAGCTTCAAAGATCTCAATACCAAATGCAATACAGTCGGCCTGTTCGAATAATTATCCCACAGTAGTTTGTTTACTTTGATGAAAGTTTAGTAAAAAAACACAGAAGGAAGAAAGTTTGTAAAAAACAATGAAGGAAGAAAGAGAATGGGCTTGAAGCTTCTCGTAAAAATAAATAGAAATAAAAAGAAAATCTAACATTTAAATCAAAATGACATTTGCTCCCTTTAGTTTTAGTTTTCCCAAAAACCAAAAACAAGGGTCTTTGTGCAAAATAAAAGGTGTTGGTTGCTAAAATAGACCTTCATGAAAATGAGTGGGTCTATTGTAGCAAACCCCATATATATATATATTACTTTTGGGGTACAGATACTTAGGTCGAGGAGCCTTAGCTGCTAGGTGTTGGAAGGTGGCTTTGGGAGTTTCTTTTCAGTCATTATTTACTTCCGAACTATTACTTGATTTTGTTGCTCTGATTCTGTAACACTAGGGATGAGTTGTTTTGTCATAACTTATGTTTCAGAATTGTTTTAAAATGATAATTTTGATATGCTTCTTAATGTTGAGACCATTAATTATTTTATTTGATGATGATGAAATATTCTACTGTTTTTTGTATATATGATTATAATGGAATAAAAGGTGATTTGTGTAGTGCCTATTTTGAAGAATTAACCTTTTATATTTTATAAATAAAAGCCGGGGTCTTAGAGTGTTACAGTAAGCCAACCACAATGAACAGCCATTTCAATTGCAAAAATAAAGCCATGAAGCTCCACCACAAAAACAAACATAGGACCAAGATTAATTGCAAAACACCCTAGAAAGTGCCTCTATAATCTCTGAAAATTCCCCCCAGAAGAGGCATGATTCCCAGCAACGATCCATCTGTGTTAACCTCTCGCTAACGGTAAGTCGGGGGCTACCAGTAAATTGTGACTATGTCTCTGAAGCGAGGATCTTTAGGAGAAACCAAAAAGGAATCCAAAAAACCAGAATCAAAAGGCAAACAATTACCGTTAGAATAGTTACCAGACAATGCAATTGTTGATCCTATAAATCTTTGAGCCGCACAAAGGGAAATCTTCCATATGCCAAACCACAAAATATTCCTAGCCAACCAGATTGCATGCATAGTATGAAGGATACTTGCAAGGAACATGTCTCTAACCTGAGAGCTACACCTCAATGGGATACATAGGAGGACCAATCCAGTAGTAGAAAAATCAAAAGCTGACTTAAGTTTGGCCCCTAGGCACATTGACGTAGTCACAAGCGCTAAACCTAGATAGAAAAAGAGATCAGTTTGCAAGCGACAAACTTGTGAAAATAAGGTTCTATAATTCACCAGAAATTGAGAAAACTTTAAAATAATATTGATTGAATAAAAGTTATCATGTTAAGCAACAATTGTTAAGCTTAAATAGGGAAATAACAAACCCTAATTGGCCAAAAATAACAAACTGAAAACAAAATAGAAAGTTCTAGAAAATTAGGCTTAAATAATAAAATATTACTAAATTACTAAGAAAACTCTCTTGCATCAGTCTCCTCCACCTCTGAAGAACTCAACCCCAAGTTCTCATTCTGATAAAGAGCTTCCCATGCTTGTTGACTCCTCCAATGAACAAGAGACCACCCGCTTGGATCCCATTAAGTGATATGTAATTGCTTGACAGGTGAAAAGTCGGGCCTTTGTGCAGAAGATAGACTCCTAACAATTTTGAAAACCCAAGCGATATACAAATCAACATAACATAAAGGTATGTAAATAATCACATCATCACCCAAATTGAAAACCTTGACTCTTCGCCATTTATCTGCAGTAGCTTTATTTTTCAATCTGGTAGCTTTTAACTTGGCCTTGATAGAATCTTTCACAGTCATAATCTCTTTAGCCATCTTTTCAGCAGCTACGCTAACTCTAGGAGCTTTAGGCAACTTAATCAAATCAACCACATGCCTAGGGACAGAAGTATAAACAAGTGCAAAAGGTGTTTTTTCGGTAGCAGAATACACAATGCTGTTATAATCAAATTCAACCTGAGGTAAAGCCAAGTCCCATTGTTTCGGGTTGTCACCACAAACACAGCGAATCATATTTCCCAAAGTCTTGTTCGTGACCTCAGTTTTTCCATCAGTCCGGGGGTGAGCGGTAGAACTCCTCTTCAGTGATGATCCAAATAATTTCCACAGAGTAATCCAGAAATGACTAAGGAATTTGGTGTCTCTGTCGGAGGTAATAGATGTAGGAACCCCATAAAGGCGCACAACCTCCTGAAAAACAGTTTAGAAATGTTGGATGCATCTGCAGTCTTCTTGCATGCAATGAAATGGGACATCTTGGAGAATCGGTCCGCAACCACAAACACAGAATCCACATGTAACACCCTAAACTCTAAAAGCGATAAATTACGCTAATAATACAATCGTATAAAGAATTTAAATGTTACTTCTTCAATAATTCACCAAGCATGCATAACTAATTTTCTCAAACGCCGCAGCGGATATAACATCATTACATCAACATTTAAATAGGTCATCTCAACAGACATCCATAATAAAATAAGTCACCAAGTAGCCATGTCATCATACTACACATATCATCACCAAAACAAAATCTCAAAAATCCTCAACAACATAATAAAAATAATAACAAAGACGACCCCTGATCAGAGCCTTAAAGTCTAAGATACAAAAAGCAGTAAACGAGGTAGCATCCAGCTATCCTCAAGCGACTAACCAAACACAAAAAAACTAGTCTTCCACGTCGTCTACCCATCCATACGAATAAGGTAAGCGAACAACCAAACGACCACTGAGGGTTAGTTCACAATTCACAATCAAACATAATCAAATTAAAAATAACAACATAACTAAATTCCATTGATTAAACATCATTAAAGTAACTTGACATCATTAGCAATCCACAAAATATACAAGCATGATGAAATACAAGTACATTCCCACAATTCACAGATTCACCAAATTTCACCAAATATATGAGTAACCAAGTTTCATCAATTTCAACTAGTCACCAAGCACATAAGCAAAACATGACACATTTCACCATTTATCAAATGTATGTTATGCGCCTAGACACGACTCTATATCCATGTGGTACCGATTACCTCAAGGTCATCACCTTAGATACAATTGTATCATAAACACCGTCGTTGAATACAAAGTATTCTAATCATCTTCGTTGGATATAAATATCCTAATCACCTTCATTCGATATAAATATCATAGTCAGCTTCATTGGATATAAATATCCTAAAACTTATGATGCATGAACATATGACTCATTATGCACATGTTCAACAACAAATTCGTCACCATTTTCACTTTCATTTTGCATACATGCATTCACCTTCAATATCACCATCATTTATATGTAATAATTCAACAACATAATTCATCCTCATTATCATTAACAATAACAACAATTCAACTGAAAATCAACAAATTCAAAATCATAATTTTACACCAAAGACGGACAATTATCCAAATCTTAACATTCGACATATCGGACACCCAATCATCATCAATTCATTTTTATTCTATCATACTAACATGAATTCAAAGTCTACTACAAGTTATCCGACCATAAAACATTAATTTGATAAAGTTCGTATATTTTTGTAAAAATTAGCATTTTCCGATTATTTCTCCGAAATCAAGTAAAGTTCAAACGCCTCAACCGAGTATATACACAATTCACATATGAGTGCAGTAGCATATATTATACGTTTCATAGGCCAATTCCGATAAATTCCAAAATTTCACTAAGTTCATATTATTTTATCTCAAAACACCGATTTTGTTAAAAATCAAGTTCCATGTTATTATAGTCCTATAACAAGCCTACATACTTCTTCCAAGTCCATCATTACAGTAAACAAGTCAAAACATCACCATTGTTCTTAAGAAAAGTCACTGTTTGATTTTCGCAAAACAAGTTCGTCTCAAAAAAATCAAGTTTCCTCTCATTTATGAAATCCCAAGCAAGTAAAAGTATATAAGTGAAAACAGCAAAAGAATACCCTCCAAAGATCTTCTAGGGACCCTACGTGTCACCCACCAAGCACCCGACGCGAGACAACTTTGGTTGTTGTCCCTGATAGGGTGCCTGGCTCCAGGACTGCAGCGCTTAGCTCTGGCTCTCTGTGGCTAGGCGTCTAGCGCCCCAGTACAGGCGCCAGCGCTGCAAACGACGCTATTTGGTGTGTTTTTGCCTCAAATTTTCATCCAAAACTCCCCAAAAGTGCTAATTTAGATTCCCCTGTTTCCCAAAATCATTTAAATCATCATCCAAGGCTTAAAGACAACAAGTTTAAGAATGAATTAAATTAATTTTCAAAGTAACATCAAGTTTCAACAACACAACACTTTGATTCTCCAAAATTCAACACATCAACAACAACTTCATTTGAATTACCATTACCCAATCTTTGAATTATCATTATCAACAACAATCAACCACATTCATAGCATGTAAGTATGAATTCACCAACAATCAACAACAACAACTTCATTTTCACTATTTTAAGCAAAAATCATCAAAGTAACTTATCAACAACAACAACTATGAGTTTTAAGCACATACCACATCAATTTCATGAAGTTTATCATACCCATAAATTCACATGAATTAGGAACACGAATTTCATCATTCAAAAACACAAAAAGTCACAATTATCACAAAAGCACTTAAACCCATAATTGAAAATAAGTGATTATGACTTAATTATGAAAGAGCACTATCCCCCTTACCTCTACTTCATCAAGAATCCAAACCCTAACTTCACTTTAACTCCTAGCCTTCAATCCCAAGGTCTCTCCTTCTAGCTCCTCTTTTCTCCTCTTGATTCACTTTCTCTCTCAACCTCACTCTCTCTCAAAATGTTTGTGAAATGAGTGAATGAATGTAATGACCTAATTTTCTCACAAGGGTTGTGTTTATATAGTCACTATATAAATGGGCTTAGTCTCTAGTTGTCTTAATGGGCTCAATATTCTTACCAATTAATTCACCATAGTTACTACACACTTAAACCGTCAAAATAACGAATAATTACCAACTCACAAATAACTTGGTAAAAATAATTATTCTCACTTAAAACACAAAATAACTCTCTTAGTAAAATGACTAATTTACCCTTGCTTTTCAAATGACCAAAATACCTCTGACTCTAAAATGACTAAAATACCCTTCTTAAGCCAAAATACACTAATCCCAAATAAAATACACACAGAGACAATTAATCACACATAAAGACATATAATAGACAATTAAAATAATTCTAGAGAAAAACGGGCTGTTACAACTCTCCCCCACTAAAAAGAGTTTTCGTCCTAAAAAATAATGTGAAGAAAACAACTTCGGATACGAAACCCTCATCCTACTCTCCGATTCCCAGGTAGCACTCTCACCAGTTGGTCCAACCCAGATCACCAGAAGGATCTCCTTGCCTCTCAAACGCTTCACTTCCTGATCCTCAATCCTAACTGGCCAAGTCTCAACGGTCAAATTATCCCTTACTTCCAAATCATCCACTTGAATCATATACATACTTTCGCAACTGAGACACATGAAACACATCATGAAGATTCGACAATGACAGCGGTAACACAACCAGATACGCTACGGCTCCAACCTTCTCAACAATCTCAAACGGTCCAACAAAATGCGGTGTCAACTTCCGAGACTTCAAAGCACGTCCAACACCGGTTACAGGATTCACACTCAAAAACACATGATCACCAACCTGTAACTCAATATCCTTCCTCCTCTTATCATGATAACTCTTCTGCCTTCTCTGAGACTCTCTCATCTTCTCTTGAATCATCTTAACCTTCTTCGTAGTCCCTTGCACAATTTCCGGTCCTAACAAAGCACTTTCTCCTGACTCGTACCAACACAACGCTGTCCTACACCTTCGACCATATAATGCCTCAAACAGTGCCATCCCAATACTAGAATAAAAACTGTTGTTATAAGTAAGCTCAATCAACGGTAAACATTCGACCCAACTGACACCTTGTTCTAAAATTCAAGCTCTCAACAAATCCTTCAAACTCTGAATCGTCCTCTCTGTCTGCCCATCAGTCTGGGGATGATAAGAAGAACTCAACCTTAACTTAGTTCCCAAAACAGCTTGCAAAATCTCCCAAAACTTCGAAGTAAACCTCGCATCCCGATCTGACACAATACTAGAAGGAATACAATGCAATATGACAATCTGCTTAATGTAGATTTCCGCCAACCTCACTGCAGACATACAGGTCTTGATAGGAACAAAATGTGCACACTTCGTCAGCCGATCAACAATCACCCAAAAAGAATGAAAACCCTTCACAGTCTTCAACAACGCTCCAATAAAATCCATGGAGATACTATCCCACTTACACTCAGGCACAAACAATGGTTGCATCAATCCCGACGGCTTCTGATGTTCAATCTTTGAATTCTGACAAACCAAACAAAAACACGCAAACTCTGCTATATCCTTCCTCATTCTAGGCCACCAAAACAATCTCTTCAAATCCCGATACATCTTTGTCGCTCTTGGATGAATACTCAGACTACTCCTGTGACCTTCTTCCAAGAGTTAGACAAGCAGAGAAGGATTTTATGCATCTGCTTCTGAAGCTCATGTACATTCGATACACAAACTCGATCACGAAACATCAAAACACCATTTTCATCCAATATGAAATCCACACCTTTACCCTGATTAACCAACACCGCACGATCTACCAGTTCCAAATTCTCCTTCTGACCATTCTTGATCTCTTCAAAAATAATACTCGTCAGCTTCAACATACCCAACTTCACACCATCCGGCGTCAACTCACTTACCAAACTCAAATCTCGAAACTGCTCGATCAACTCCAACTTTTAGCCATCAAAGCAGACATATGCAAAGTCTTCCTACTCAGAGCATCTGCCACCACATTCGCCTTCCCAAGATGATAACTTAACTAAAAATCATAATCCTTAAGAAATTCCAACCATCTCCTCTACCTCATATTCAATTCCTCCTAATCGAACAAGTACTTCAAAATCTTGTGGTCGTTGAACACTTCAAACTTAGAACCAAACATATAATGCCTCCAAATCTTCAACACAAACACAACTGCCGCCAATTCCAAATCATGACAATACAAACACAACTGCCGCCAATTTCAATTGGCTCGACGCATAAGCTACAACCTGACGATTCTGCATCAACACACGACCAAGACTCATCTTAGATGCATCACAATACACAACAAAAGATTCCTTCAGATTCGACAAAATCAACACTGCGTTGAAGTTAACCTATTCTCTAACTCTTCTCGCACTTAGCATCCTAAACATACACTTGTCCTTTCCGAGTTAAATGTGTCAACGATAAAGCAAACTTAGAGGATCCTTCAATAAACTTCCGGTAATAACCCGTCAAACCAAGAAAACTTCTGATCTCAAATACAGACTTTAGAGTCTTCCACTGCAACACTACATCAACCTTTGACGAATCCACTACTATACCACCCTTCGAAATCACATGACTAAGAAAACTCACTTCTCGCAGCCAAAACTCACACTTCGACAACTTGGTAAACAACCTTTTCTCCTTCAAGGTATACAACACAATCCTCAGATGCTCCTCCTCTGATTTTGAATACACCAAGATATCGTCTATAAATACTACCACAAAATGGTCCAGATAAGGATGAAAGATTCTATTCATATATTCCATGAAGACACCTGTCGCATTAGTCATATCAAATGGCATCACAAAATATTCATAGTGACCATATCTTGTTTGGAACGCAATTTTGGATATATCATCCATCTTTACTCGTATCTGGTGGTATCCTGACCTTAAATCAATCTTGCTTAACACTTTTGCACCAACCAACTGATCCATCAGATCATCAATCCTCGAGAACGGATACCAATTCTTGATCGTCACCTTCTTCAACTGCCGATAATCCACACACAACCTCATAATATCATCCTTCTTCTTAACCAACAAAACTAGAGCACCCCGCGGAGAAACACTCGACCTGATAAACTTCTTCTCGAGCAACTCTTCCAACTGCTTCTTCAACTCACCCAATTCTGATGCGAACATACGATACGACGCAATCAAAATAGAACTTGTTCTTGGCACCAAATCAATTGCAAACTCCACTTCCCTCTCCGACGGTAAGTCATTAATCTCGTATGGAAAAACTTCGGGAAACTCTTGCACTACCGGCAAATCGATAACTCCTTTCTCACTACTTTCCTTCAACGAAGCAAACATCATAAACACGCTAGCTTCACTATCCAACGACTTCTTCACTTGCTCTGCGGTCAAAAACTTCCCACCTACCTCATCTACTAGCTTAGAGAACGTTATATTCTTGGTGAAACAGTTAATGTTAACACCAAAAGATAGCGTCCAGTCCATACCGAAAATCACATCCATATGATTCAACGTAAGGTAAACAAGATCCAACTCAAAATCAACGTTACCGAAATTAACAAGACACTTATACCAAACTGAGGAAGTAGTCACCGAGCCATTGGCAGGGGTATCGATGACCACCCCTCTCAACAACGGAGTTACAACCAAATTCAAACGATCAACACAACTAAGCGAGATGAAATAATGCATAGCACCAGTATCAACAATTGCATTCAAAG
>Ga0315913_1000394_pt1 | contig 37662 bp, 15 predicted proteins | sample MpolsnodulesMG_FD_207736 | JGI IMG/M metagenome (GOLD analysis project Ga0315913, IMG submission 207736) | Medicago polymorpha root nodule microbial communities from Los Angeles, California, United States - small nodules | ecosystem: Host-associated > Plants > Roots > Nodule | place: USA...
CAACCCCCAATTTAATTATATCTTACTATTGACGTCTTTGCTACGTAGAAATCAAAACAGTCTCTGAGGAAACGAATTATTTTATTACTCGATTTAAATTAGTACACTTGCTAATTATTTATCAGTACCCTGAGAGTACCACCGCCGTACCGTAACCATACAAACATTAAAAAAAACAAAAAAATAAAATTGGTGCGTTGTAGATGCGTACTATATGTGTACCGTACGAGTACCAGTACCTGTGAAGTACCCGGTACGGGTACATTTTGCAAATTGGAGTACCGGTGCTTCAGAGGTGCTCACACGTTTCCTTTAAAAACATGTACTTGATGAGTCAATAATTAGCCTTTTTTATATAATATTTGAGTTTATTTTATTTATATTTAATATGTTTTTATTTCCTTTTTAGAGCTATTTTACTTCAATTGCAAGTTATTTTATTTCATGAACAAATATTTAAAAGATTGAGTATTAGAGCAAAAGAAATGAGATTTGGAGCTGATTTGTGTCAAAAATATGAAGATCTTATACAAAAATATCTTGTGCACAAAGTTTGAAGATCCTTCACCAAAATATGAGCATAGGCATGCCCCTTATTGTCCTTTTGCTGCTTTTGCTTCTTCGACAAGCTGCCTATTTTAGTATTTCTGACCTAGAGCCCATGGTTTCTTGTGCAACACTTTAGTGGTTTATTTCTTAGGGCTCAGGTCAATGTTAGACTATAAATAGAGCAGTCATCTAGCTTATATAATCATCTTTTGTTCTTGGAATTCAATAGTGACAATTGTCTTCTCTTAATAAAAGTTCTTCTTTATTTTATTTATGTTTTTCTTCTTCTTCCCTTCTATGTCTACAATGAACATGAGTGAGTAGACTCTTCTTGTCTTGGGATTGTTAATATTAATCAATGGATCGAAAGATGAAGTTTAATAGTTGTTATTGATTCATCACAAATATTAAGCGATGGATCGAAAGATGAAGTTTTAATATTGGAACAAGTGAATTTAGACAATGATTGCAAAACATGAAAATAGTCTAGCAAACCTTGAGACAATAAAGTTTCGAGCTTCAAGAATTTCAATAGCAATCAACCATGAAAATAGGCGTGGTTGCTAGAGAAACACACTCACTAAGACACTGAAAGGAGATGTGATAGGCTAAAGAGAAACTTGTCTTTAGAAAATAGGTCCAACATAAAGTTCTAGGTTTAGGGTTTGGTTTGTGAGGGGTTTGTCACCATGGTGAACCAATAATCCCAAGACACTTTTATTATTATTGTTTTTAAACCGTTAAAAATCTCAACTTTTCAACTGAACTCTCTTCTAATCATTCATAAAGATTAATTGAATTAAACAACTCTTTGTTGGAACGATACTCTTATTACTACACCGGTAAACCGTACACTTGTGGATTTACTACATCAATACCGCACCATTCACTTTCAACAATTTTCTTATCAAATTTAAACTATTATTTTCCTGGTACTTCATTCTTCCACATAAAGTTAACAATAGGGATTTTATGCTTTAACTTTATATGCAGTATCTAGATTGTAGAGAATGTCAATCAATTAGAACAATAAACGGTAGAAAATAAAATAAATGAAAGAAGAATGTTAATAACACACATTTTAACACACACTTTTCAACATACTCTCTTTGATTGGTTAAAATTCACATGAAACCTACCAAATCATGTGGGTCCCATATACATTTGGTGGGTCTCATGTGAATATTAACCAATCAAAGAGAGTGTGTTAATAAGTGTATGTTAGAATGTGTGTTGCTAGCATTTCTCTAAATGAAGAATGTTAGCAACACACACTTTTCAACACACTCTCTTTGATTCTCTTTGATTGGTTAAAATTCACATGAGACCTACCAAATCATGTGGATCCCATATACATTTGGTGGGTCCCATATGAATATCAAAGAGAGTGGATTCCATATACATTTGGTGGGTCCCATATACACACTCTCTTTCTCTAAATGAAATATGATGCTCCAAAACAAACTAGCATTCCAACACCTACACTCCATAGAGAAGAGGAGTCACGATGAAGACAATTGAAAATCCAAGAAAACGAATAAAGAATTCGAATCTAAAGAAATGAAAACATAGGAGTGGGGAGTTGGGACCTGCGATGAAATTGTTGTTGGAAACGAAAAACTATGAAATTGTTCAAGAGTATTTGTTCCGTTAAGTAACAAACATTAATTACATGGGAATATATCAGCTCTTGCAAACAATCAAGGGAGGTGGATTTTATTTTTTTTCCAAACTAGAGGGGTGTGAGTGTTTTTACTAAAATTTTAAGGGAGGTAGATGCAATTTGCTCTTTATTTAGTATTCAACTCCATTTTTTCAAATTTAAAATTAATGATATATTAGTTATGTTTTTATCTTTTTGTTAACTAATAAAACATGAATTTATCAAAGTTAGATATGTTTATGAAATGACTATCTTTGTTGGTTAATTCAATCAAGTCATGAATCAATTTCCAACAATATTAAATGTTGTCGTGACTAGTTTCTTAGAATAATTTAAGTTGTTTACTTTTTAAGCCATTATGTTATAAAAAATATATAAATCCAGTTGTTTATTGGGACTGAGACTTGATTGATTTTAAGAAAAATAGTTGGTGATGTTATCTTGTGTTGTTTATTGTGATACTTTTTACATTGATTTGTATGTCACATAATGAGACATCTTTATTTATTGCGACAATTCTAGTGAAAATATAAAAATAAAATAGGATACTAAACTTGTTGATGTCGATCAAAAGATGGAAGTCAATTTAACAATTTGATAGAATATGTGCATGAACAAGATGACAATATTTGTCTATAAGACTTAGCGTGTGTTTGGTTTAACTTTGGATAAAATTGATTCTGACAAAATTGATTTTGAGAGAATTGATTTATGTTTGGATACAATAAAGCAGAATTGATTAAACAAACTCAATGTTGTTTGGATAGTTTTGATCAAAATTGCTTTTGAATGTATAATTACTAAAACAGACACAACTAAATACAAGTAAACAGATTAGTTGAATGCGTATGTAGATCAATGTTAAATGTAGATATATTATTTAATTTAAATAGATAAATTTTCTATATATTAATTTAAAAAATAATAAATATGATCATTAAACCAATTTTTTTACAAAAATATTTGTTAATATATTTTATATTTTTTGATAAAATATATTTAAGTTAAATAATACTAGAGTTTGTCGTCAAAAATGATAAAATATAGCGTAAAGGAAAGGTAAAATAAAAAATACAGTAAATCTAAATGTAAACACTGTAAAGAAAATCCAAAACTTGATAACTCATTACCATAAATATTTTTCGGGGGCTAATTTGGTTCGTTAAGTTTTCTGATTAAATTTGGTTCATCAAATTAATTACAAAGCAAAAAGGAGAATTGATAGAGGGCAATAAAGGAAAATAATAGGTTGTAATAATCAAAATATAAAATTTATTGGAGAATTGATTCTAGTTAACTCAAAAGTTAGGAATTGTAGCTTCAACCAGAATTGCTTTTGGAGGATAGAAGCAATTTTGAGAAGTCAAACCAAACATGATTGAAAACTCAATTTTTAATTTTGAGGTGTTGTAGAATTACTTCTTGGTAGAAAAAAGCCAAACCAAACGGACACTTAGTTCAATTGATAAAAATGCTCAAATTGTTAGACTAAGCGTCGTGATAGGGATTCGAACCCCGACTTCTTCATTTACGTGCGTGAGTTTTTAATGGATATTGTTTTTTGTCCATCTAAAAAAATGACAATATTTAGACGGAAAAAAATTTACAATATTTATTTTTTCCTAACAAATCTATCACCACCCCGAAATGAAAAAATACATTGATTCTTAAATAAATATATCAAAAATAATAATTTTTAAACAACCAAAACTATTAGCACAATTATTTATTTTATGAAAAACCAAACCATTACCACAATTATTGAACAACCTCCAATTAGCCTTACAATAAAATCATATCATTTTATTGCAAGTATACCGCTTCAAACCTTAATGCAATCACATACCAAATCGAAACCAAAACTAGAGTACTTATATAAATATTTTTTTTAAAGGATGTTACATATGTAAATAATGTTACTTAATTTAATCAAGGGTGTATAAATGACATGTTAAGTCAGGTTATATTGTACGCGACTTAAATCTAACTAAGTCGGGTATTGTACACCCCTAAATCCAAAGAATACAAACTTTTGTTGCAATTTTGTCCTTTCAAGTTTACCCTTTATATAAACTATTTTATTTATAATATAATCCTTTTTTATTTAACTAAATAATTAAAATTATCAAATATTTATTATCATATATAAAATGGTACTAAGTTTTGATGTAACATTTTTTTCCTCATTTTACCCTTCACTTTTTTAATTTTTACACAGTTTTACACTTCCTATACAAGCAAATAACTTGATTTTTTAAGTAAACGAAAAAAATCTTTGAACTATTTGTTTTATCTAAAAAAAAGCGTAAGATGTTAGTCTCAATTCAAGTAAGTAGGTAAAAAAAACCTCTGAGTTTTAAATTCTCGTAAATACACCCTTAAATTAGAGAAAAGACAAAAAACCTCGTGAAATTGTAAAATGTTAGTCAATTAGCTTCATTCATCAGTTTCATTTGTTAGTTAATATGAAGTGATTGTTGATTGTCTACGTGACACGTCATATGTGATATTTTTTTTTTTTTTTTTATAAAAAAATCTAGATTTTTTTAGCGATAACATCATGAGCAAATACCACCTTTGAAATTTAACACTTATATGCAAAATGCTTCTTGAAATTGATAATAATCAAGCAAATTGGTCCCTATGACAAACGATTTTTATTTTACTTTTTAAAAAACAATCAATTTTATTATTAACATTACCTTGTAATAAGGAATACACGACACTCAAAGAAAACACAAAGTAATACTCACTTCAAACATACGTGAGCGAAATCCAAAACAATGGTCCTGTAAACCCAAGACAAAGACTCCTGGTGTCAAAACAATGTCAAGCTAAGACAACACCCACAACAAACCTCATGCTCCAACATTGGCACCTAAACCCACATACACGTCAACTACTACCACCAAAATCTGAACGTTGCATAATAGGAAAACTAGGACATCACAAAACATGCAGAAGCAAAACAACACAATGACCAAAATCCGAACACTGCACAATAGGAAAACTAGGACATCACAAAACATGCAGAAGCAAAACAACACAATGAAACACAAATACAATAACAAAAAAATCATCCCCACGTAACCTAAGATGGCCGAAGTAATCTATCATCGTTTTAGGGAATCCATTGAATCCCAAAACCACTCGCTAAACAAACAATAGGAATTTTTTTTCACGATTTAAACTCCATTTCCACTGTAGAACTTTGATATCCTCAACCATTTCATCCTCCTCCTTTTATATATTATTGAAAATCACATCGTTCCTCACATTCCGTATCACCCAAATAATAACGTGCCAAATTAGTCAAAAAACCCTTATGTACTTTCTTCCCTTTTGTTTTCACACTCCAACACTATATGTACAAACATGTTTTGAGGAGTGAGAAAACTGATTCCAAGCCATCGCGTAATTTTTTCCCAAACTTTAACCGTCACACGACAATGCAAGAAAAGGTGATTCAAAGTCTCCACCACTCCCCCACAAAAACCACAACCACGAGAAAACATTTGGATTACTTATCTTACATAAGGCAAGGTTGCTTCTAGTTGAGATCCGATCTCTAAGTAAAGTAGTTATATCCTTCTACCGCCTCAACGCATGGTAAGGCCATAATACACCACACTCCCTCCACCAACCACTTTGGATATATGATTTATGTACTTTCTCTCAACAAATTTCTTCCAAAGTGAATCACCGCTTTGAATTAACTACCACCTCCATTTTGTCAAAACACTAAAAAAAGGTGGAAAAAATTGGTTGTCACAAACACCAATTTACTTGATTATTATAAATTTCAAGAGACGTTTGTACGTAAAAGTTAAATTTCAGGAGGTATTTGCTTGTAATGTTATCGTTAAAAAAATGCAAACTTTTTTTTAACAAGTACTTGAAAGGGTTTTTTATTTTCTATACGCTTTGTTTATATGAGGTGAAATCTGATTCTTGGCTTCATTCACTAGTCACAGTCACAGTCACAGTCACACTATCCCTTCCAAAAACCCTGAAACCCTAATCACATCCCAAATTCTCGATGGCGCCAAAGCCAAAGAAACGCCTCGCTCTCGTCGACGACCCACCCACCGCCTCTTCCTCCGACGAGGAACAACCACCTTCAACCCAAAAACCAGCAGACAAAGTAGTCAACGAAGAACATGAAGATTCATCCTCAGAAGAAGAAGGTGATGATGAAGAAGAAGAAGGTTCTTCATCTGAAGAAGAAGATAATCAAACTCAACAAACTCCTTCAAAAGATTCAAAACCCGCTTCCAAAAATCCTCTTCCTTCTACTCCTATCTCTAACCCTAAACCCGCTGAATCTGAATCCGGCTCAGAATCCGGTTCTGAATCTGGAACCGAATCTGATTCTGAACCGGAGCAGAAATCGGAACCCACTCCACCTCCTAACCCTAAAGTTAAACCACTTGCTTCAAAGCCCATGAAAACCCAAACCCAAGCCCAAGTTCAAGCCCAATCAACTCCGGTGCCGACCAAGTCTGGAACTAAGCGTGCTGCCGTAAGTAGTACCGGAAACGATTCAAAACGTTCCAAGAAGAAAACCACCGCCGGTGGTGGTTCTGATGATGAGAATGAGGCGGAGGAGGATGTGAAATTGACGGGTGAAGACTCGAAGAAGAATTCTCAGAGAGTGTTTAGCGAAGAAGACGAGCTTGTGATTCTCAAAGGGCTTGGGGATTTTACTGCGAAGACTGGAAAGGATCCACTGAAGGAAGCAGCTGCATTTCACGGTTTTGTGAAGAAATCGATGAAAGCTGAGGCCAACGCTGAGCAATTGAAGAGAAAGGTTCGTGGTTTGAAGAAGAAGTTTGAAAGCAGTGACAGTTTTACTAAAGCTCATGATAAGAGAGCTTTTGATCTGTTCAAGGTTTGGAGCAAAAATGCTTCTAAGGAAGCTGAAGAAAACGGAAAATCTAACGAGAAAATCACAAAGAGTGCTAAGAAGGAAGCTCCTGTTAAGAATGGTGGTTCTGCTAAGAAGGAATTAGCTATAGCTACTAAGAATGAAAGTGGAAAAGTGGAAGGTGGTGCTGGTAAGAGTTTCATTTTGAGTGAATTGGTTAAGTTTGATGAGGCTGCGGGTATAGCTGTGCTGGATAAGGATGCTGCAGAAAGCGGTTTGGAATTGATGGAGGAGTCAGATAGGGTTGAGTTGGAGGAGAGGTGGAAGAAGTTGCAGGCTGCCGAGATGGATGTGTTTTTAAATCGCGCTGAGGTGGTTAGGGAGCAGACTAGATTGGCATTGCAGGAACTCAAGAAGAAATCAAGCAAATAGGGCTCTCTTTATTAGGTATAGTTTTGTGGCTAATGTGAACATGTTTTGGATATGTTATCTGTTTATTTTTGTAGTGATTGAGGCTGTCTTATGATTGTTGGATTTATAACATTGTGTTGTTTGATTACTGGTGACTATGAAATTATTGTGGTTTAGAAATTCCATATATTCTCTTGCTGAACATATACACATTGTGTTGTTTTGATGATTGTAGTAATGTTCTGCCAATATGTTTGTGTACGCGGTTATAGACAGCTTAAGCACGGGCCCAAACAGATTGAGATCTCTGAAATCGATTTCAAAACAAGCACTTGGTTGTTGAATTTTTGTTGCTCCTGGTTTTTGAACTATTATGATGATTGTTATTTATTGATGAATCTACTAGTTTGAAGGATTTCATTGTATTCCAATGAAGTTGTGAGAATGTGATACTGAATACAATGAAGAATGGAGACAGTGTCACATACTTTACTGTTCTCTAAAGATGTAAGTTATGGTGGACAGAGTCTTACCTTTATTTTTTGAATGTACATTGTATTCCAATCAAGTTAGGCATATATGTTTGTTTGTCATCTTATCCATCATTCCCAATCAAGTTAGTTTTTGAATGTTCATTGAAGTTTCTGGTGGCTGAGGAAAATACCGTAATTGGGAGATTAGTTTGATCAACGGGTGAATTTTGCTAGTTAATATATTCAGTTCAGAAAATTCAGTTCATAGTAGATTATAGTTGGTCCTGCACAATGGTCTATATTATTGTGGAAATAGGTCCTTTCTTTTCCCTCATGAACCCCTTTCCCAAGTATACTGTTTTGAAACATGAAGGATTAAGGATATCTTAATATCTTAATTTTGAGGTTGTCCTATTCCTATGTTTGTTTTTTTAGCAACTTTTCTGTTTAATTATTGACTTATGAAATTATGATAGTTTAGAAATTAGACTGTAAGATCTTTGAAATGGATTTCAAAACAAGCACTTGGTTGTTGAGCTTTTGTTGATTGTGCTCTTTGAAGGAATGATGAGTATTATGGATCATTCAATCTATATATTAGAATGTGACATGAGAACTGATAGCGCAGTATGTTTGTGCCACCTTAGTCTTAGGCTCTTGCCATCGACTCCCAATCTTTGCTTTGATTGGTGAGTGAATGCATAATGTAATGGCAGCTAAACTTTGCTATTTTATATGTTCAGTTCATTTATAGATTGTAGTTAGTCGTGTACAGTGCTTTGATCAGTGAGTGAATGCATTATGTAATGGCAGCTAAACTTTGCTATTTTATACATTCAAGTTCATTTATGGATTGTAGTTGGTCGTGTACACTGGCTCTCCATTATTGTGGCAACAGGTCAATTCTATTCATTCACGAATCCCTTTAATACCAACACACTATTTTGAAACACTAGGCCAGGTTTATCCAAGCAAATACTTCAATCAAACAGTAAGGAATATGGACATCTAAATTCCTTCATGAACTCCTTTACTAATAATCTGTGCTCTTTGATTACTGACTATATGGAATTATTATGGATATTCTCTTGCTGAACGCACACTTGTGCACGTCTGTTGTTATGATGATTATAATATTCTATTAGTATGTTTGCATGTGGTTAGAGAGAGCTTAAGCACTGACTCAAACAGATTGGGAGATCTCTGAAATGGATTTTAAAGCATGCACTTGTCCGGTTCTAAACTCTTGTTGGTTGTGTTTTTTGAACTATTATAATGATCATTATGCACTAATGAATCCACTGCTAGTTTGAAGGGTTCACTTTATGATTTCAATCAAGTTATGAGAATGTGCTATAAGAATTGGGAGCAGATGTGTTTTCTTTGTTTCATTCTCCCAAGTCTTAGACTCCCAACGGGTGAATTAATTTTTTTCCTCTTTTCAAATTGCCTGAATCCATTTTTTGATATTCACCTACACACTTTCAGCAATTAAAGGATTCCAACTATCTATTTTCTTTTCAAATTGCCTGAATCCATTGTGCTTATATCTTGTGTTTTGAAGACAATTGTTGAGTGCTTGCCATTTTACTTGGATTTTATTATTGACCATTCTTATCGATCTATTTTACATTGGTTTGCTATTTTACCAATTCCCCTTTAGATTTTGGTGGATGGTAATTTGATCCCAATTCCCAACCAAACAGTCAAACAAAGGCAGTTTTAGATTAAATTTGAAAAAGCAACAGACTGTAATCCACAGAGAACTTTGGAAATTACCACTGGAAATCTGTGAGCAAGTTTTGTTTGGTTAGGGAAATACTCCCTCCATTGCCAATTATTAGCAAATTTGACTTTTTAGGGTCATTCAATTAATGATGTTTATGGTTCATAATATGGTGTAATGCCATTTTGTGTGTTACAAAGAGTAAAACTTTATAGGTGTAATGTCAATGGCACTTGTTTACTTTAAACATATGTTGTGTTAGGCAACAAAATTCTGAAATACTTACTTTCTGATACAATCAGCATTTATTGTTATTATTTCATTTCATACACATGATACTGAAAATAGCATGACATTACAACAATTGCTCAAAGCTGAAATCCAATTGAAAAAACATTACACCTCTACAGTACAGTCTAGTACTATTTCAAATGGACAACTCAAACTTAGATACAATGATACCATCATTATCTGCATAGAGCCATTCTCCATCACGAATAAAAGTTCCTCCAACATAAACAGCAACATGTTTTTCACCAGTACCGTTTTTATTGGATTTAAGTGGATGAGAAGCCAAAGCTCTAACACCAACCTGACACAAATTAATCTCATCCACATCTCTAATGCAACCATTCATGACAATCCCAGACCACCCCATGTTTTGTGCCAACTGCACCAAATTCCCTCCAACAAGAGCACACCTCATGCTTCCTCCTCCATCAATAACCAAAACTCTTCCTTCTCCTTTTGTTTCAAGAAGTTCCCTTACCAACACATTGTCTTCAAACACTTTTACGGTAACAGCGGGCCCTGAGAATGCCCGGGACTGACCGAATTTCTGGAACACCGGATGAAGTATCCTCAAATCACCATTTGTTAAGTGTGTTGCGTTTGTGTCACATATCTCTGCTGTTGGTAGAGAATCCATATTACACTACTGCAACCACATGCAAAATAACCTTTACTTATAGTTATAGTAAATCCCCGTGTCAGTGAAAATTTTCTGCGGTGAAATCTCAAACCACTCATTAATTTCTACTTTATGCAGTTAAATTTTCTAAGACATGTTATTGTAAAGGTAAATGAACCTTTACATATAGTTACAACGAATCAACTAGGCTTAATTTAGAGTCTTCTGCCGTGAAAATTTTGTCCAGTGAAATCTCTACCATTCATTTATTTTTACTGTATACGGTTAAAGTCATTTAGATACATCCTATGGCAAGGATTTCAATTGGACTCTCTCTAGTGAAAATTCCACAGGAGAGAATCCTGATTACATGAAGAAGTTAGTTGCTCTTAGTATTAACTACATAATGAAAGCATAAGATTGAAATTCAGGTTGAAACAACCAAGCTAGCTTAAATTATTATGCAAATTAAGGTAAAAAATAGAAGCAGCTTATGCTTACCAAAAGGAAGAGGAGAGATGAAGGCAGCTGAAGAATAGTTGAGGAATTAAATTAATGGGATTGGCCCTTTAGCCTATGTTTGCTTTTATGAAGATGTGAGGAGGGGGATTTATACCAAGAGTAAGAGTGACAATGAAATGAATATGGGAAAAAAACTTTATAAACGTAATAAATATATTAATACATTACTTTGTCACAAAGTGGAATGAAACTCAACCTAAATTATGTGTGGCTCATAGTATCAGAAGTACAAACATCCAAATATGATGATCTCAGTACCCTTGATATATGTGCCACGATATCTGGTCTGTCAGATAATTCAACTGGTAGGTAGCAACTAGCAACACTAACAATTGGCAACGCAATTTATTTATACTGTGTCTGTATCTAATTCTAAAAATAGTAAACATGACATTTTTAAAAGTATACAAAATAAATACCAAAATAACATCAAGCTTTTATAAAATTAGTCCTGAATTTTTTTTAAAAAAATTGATTCAATTTTAATTGAATATATATATATATATATATATATATATATATATATATATATTATTCATATTTTACATCTAAAAAATTAGTCATCCCTATATCGGTGTATATTTCTTATGGAAAATAATCAGCCAATTTAGTCCCTATATCATCACCAATTTTGTACCTAAACTATTAAAATCAACTAAAAGGTCCTTAAACTATGAGAAATGTGGTCCCTAAACTATACTCTCATCCATCAATCTAGTCCTTAATCAGTCAACTGAGGAACCAAATTGATGTATTTCTCAAAGTTTAGGGACCTTTTAGTTGATTTTAAAAATTTAAGGACCAAATTGGTGAGATAATGAAAGTTTAGGGACTAAATTGAATGTTTGGTGGCTAGATTAAGATAGGTTCTAACCATAACAAAAAACAAAAAATGAAACATTTGCAAAATAATTTTTAAATAAAGCTACAACAAATATGCCTTTTATTCTACTTTGAATCATTTTTATTTTTTGATCCGTAATGCATAGTATTTAATAATTGTACTTCTGAAAGTAGAAGTTCATCTCAACTCTCATGACAGAGATTGTTCTTAAAGAAATGTAACTTAAACTTTCAGCTACTGCATACATTGTCATAGTTCAGTGATAAGTTTAACTGTACATACACATTGCCGCCTGTATAATTCAAAAACCATTGCTTCCAAATCCTAGATATGCAAGACTCCATTTTTACATTTTCCGCAATATCTCCAAACATGTTTCGTCACGCCAAGGCTGAAATCTTCCTACGAGGCTCACTTTCTGCAAAAAATGGACAGAAAAAAGTACATCAGGATAGCTTCAATCGCAAGCAATTCACAGCAGTTAGTAGATGCATACGCGAAACTCACATATTCACCCATGTTGGAATCAAAGACATCAAAAATTGAATTATGAACACTACACTAAATAAAACTCCACAATAATCTAGTGAATTGCATCAAGGGTCTAATGCAGAAAATTATGTGAACATAAATTTAACTTACTTGCAACCAGAAAAAAAATCCACGCAAGAGAAACAAAACCCTATGCCGTTCCTTGAACTCGGCAATAGCTTTTACTAGATCTGCATAATTAGGAAACAAATATTTGATAGAGGCCAGAAATTAGATTGAGCATAGAAAGAGTTGACCCTTAATGAGAATAGAAGTTGAAAATCCAAAAGAAGTATAAAGTACCAAAAAACTTGAACAATCACAAATTAGAATATAGACTGAAATGACGTTCTTTCAGCAAAATCTAAACCAAACATACTGATGATTAGAAATCGGTACTAGTCAGTCACAGAATGAGCCCATGATTAAAAGGCATCATGATATACCTCGACTACAGAGAAATCGAAGAATCCTCTACTGTTATATATTAGTTCAATAATAAATTAACTCACAAGTTCACGAGCAAATTACATTTATTTGAGGCTCTAAATTACACTTGACACATTGTTTTGGAAATAACATTCACAACTCAACCACCTCACATTAAAATTTTACACAAACAACCATCACAACAGGGAGAAAATATATGCCAACAGGAATAGTTTTAGGGTTTTATGACAAGAAAGATGAAGTGTATAACCTTCTCTTCTCTTAAATCATATATATAATTTAATGAAGTTTTGGTTGGTCCCAGCGCATCAAATGAGAGTTTTGTAATACTAGATGTTAGGATTGAATCAAGAGAAATGAATCTTGATTGCATATTTAGGATCAAACTTTAAGCTACCATTTTTATAAATGAAAGAAGAAAATCCAAGTCTGAAGAATACTTGAGAAAACATGGACCTACCAGGGTGCGTATCAAGATATGATTTGCTGAGACCTTCACAGTGATATGATTTAACCACCCCCTGCCGTGTTTCTAGATGGCGTTCTTTTTTCGTTTGCTTAGATACTTTGAGCAGAAGGTCATCATACTCTTCTTGGTCATAAGGCCTTTCAAGACATTCCATAAGCGTTCTCCGAAATTGAGAATGATCATAAGAAGCTATTTGCTTGTTGTCTTCGGGGTTTGTTTCTTCTCCAAAACACTAAAAACAGATAGCATAAAGACGTGTTATGGAAGAAGTTAAAATTAACTGTTTGGAATTTTTTCTTTTAAAAAAACTGAATAGCATGCATGTTTGTGGATCATTTGCAAAATATGACCAATACAGAGATATACTGTGCAAAGTTGAAGAAACTTACTGATGAATCATATGTCTTTGAAGAAACGAAAGGGGTGTTTCCACAAATTGGATAAGATTCCAAAATAATTAGATCTGAATCAGAGGAATTACTATCAGCCTCCACATTGGATGTGTTAGTGGCATTCTTATCACGAAAATACTCGTTATCGTCATCAACAATAGTCACAGAATTAAGGAACTGTTCATAATCGTCATTAAATTCCACATCAGAAACTAGTGAACCACCACTATGATTAAATTCCACAATAAGCAGATTTGAACCACCACTGTGATCACTAGCACAATCAGTTTCACTATCAAGATTACAAGCAGCCAGATAGGATGCATAATCTGTGTCCATTTCATCACTGTCATTGTTGTTGCCATTTGAACTGCCACTGTGATCACTAGCACAACCAGTTTCAATATCAGGATCATGTGTACACAAAAAGGACGCATCATCTGCATCCACTTCATCACTGTCCTTGTTGATAGTTGAATCACCACTATGATGACTAGCACAATCAGTTTCAATATCATGATTACAAGTAGCCAAATAGGACGCATAATCTGCATCCATTTCATCATTGTCCTCCTTGTTGATATTTGAATCACCACTATGATTACTAGCACAGTCAGTTTCAATATCATGATTATAAGCAGCCAGATAGGATGCGTACTCTGCATCCACTTCATCACTGCCCTTGTTGATATTTGAATCACCACTATGATTACTAGCACAATCAGTTTCAATATCATGATTATAAGTAGCCAAATAGGATGCGTAATCTGAATCCACTTCATCACTGTCCTTGTTGATCTTTGAATCACCACTATGGTTACTAGCAAATTCAGTTTCAATGTCATGATTGTAAGTAGCCAAAAAGGATGCGTAATCTGCATCCATTTTATCAATGCCATTGTTGTTACCATTTGAACCGTCACCATGGTTACTAGCACAGTCAGTTTGAATATCAGGATCATGTGTAGGCAAAAAGGATCTGGAATCTTCATCCATTTCACCACCATTGTCACCTGTGTATGCATTCAAAGATATTAGCCAATCTTCATCTGCATCATCATCTATCGAATGATCATTTTTATCAATTAAAACAGCAGTATTTCCACAAGTCTTCGTAGCTGTCTTTGTAACAGTAGTGAAACAACTGTGCTTCAAACTATTATTCATTGCCTCCCGTCTCCTCCATCGCCTTTCTAACCTTATTCTTTTATTGTCAGAATAAGGATTTTCCAAATTCTCACTCATATGAGAATCAACTGGGTTAACCTTGATTGCACGCCCCATTTTCCTTAAATGCGAATAATATACTCCTTTAAAACGGGAAAGAAAAACTCACTGTAAACATTAACAAAAAAACTGAAACAGTTAATTTTAAGGTCACAATTGATATCTTAAGGAAAATATTTATCTACAAATTTAAAGCACTCATTGACAGTATTCATACACAATCTTACAAGATATTTGTAAACATGTCTGAATCATTACAGCTATACTTTTAGGAACAAAAGAGCAACAATTGAATAGAAATTTCTTTAATCGGTTTATGTCTGATTGTTGTCATGTCATGTGCAGTTATTGAAATTTCATTGCTGTGCATAAGTTAAGTGTGATTGTTGTCAAAGGTTCCACCATCCCGACATAGTTGACTAATCCATTAATTCACACATGTCAATGTACAATTTTGAAAATATTTATTTATCAACATCTTATTAGTAGAAAAATATGGTGAAAGTATGTTATGTGAATAATGCACATGCCCCTGTAGCAATGCAGTCAGTCACATCTAGACCGTCCGATCAAAGTCATATGTTACAAATTTAAAGCTTGGATTTTGGATTTAGTAAAAACTAAAATCCAAGTTTAAAATATTGTCCGATCGAACGGTTCAGGTGTGTTGACTGCATGCAGAGGACACTAAATCCAAATCCTTTACGAATGTTTTCTCAAGGTCAAATAAGTCAAGAGACCCAAATCAGGGGGGTGCATGCATGGGATGGGTAGCTCACTTGGCTAAGCTAGGGGATTAAAAGGGGTAAGGAACAAAGGTCTAGGGTTCGAATCCAAAGGGAAAACAGAGAAAAGCTACAAGACAAAATTGCTGTTACATGAGCAGCAATGGGCGTCGAATGAGTTCAATGTAACAGGAATAGAGAAACAGAAACAGAAACAGAAACAAAAAGAAGCAAGAGTGAAGAGTAACGTAGTAGGTTACCGAGGAACGTACCAGGTAGGTAGTGTGTTGGTTTAGTTGAGTTCAGAGAGAGGATTTAAGAGACGCGTTGATTGATATAAGGAAACAGATAGTACTAAGCTGTAACCCTTACTTACCCAACACAACTCAATGGGGAAGTTACTTCGTGGGCTAGGTGGTGTGGGCCCATACTTGTGGCAACTAAAATTACTTTTCTGACATCAAATACTTCCTATTACATATGAAAGCTCCAAATTTACTAAGGTCAGCCGTAGTTAACTATAGCGGTAGTTAACTATTGCTGCACATGATACATATTCAAGTCAGAACCAAGCTTGCGTGCTGGTCCCTATAGTATGTATAGTTTTGCCTCATTATTTGGCGGTAGGTGTTGGTGTGTGTGTGGGAGTGGTTCCCGTCTATATGCGGGGCCGTTTTGTTGTATTGTTTGTGTTCCTTTCCGTGGTTGTTGCTTTTTGCATTATAACCGACGAGAATAATATTTGCTATTTCAAAAAAAAAAAAAAGTCAGAACCAAGCTTCCAGCCACTCTTTCATTATTCTCTCTCTAAAATTTTTAACTTTCACTCGCTCTAAAAAAACTCTACCAAATCATCCAATTTTTTTGCCACTAAATCACAAGTAATCACTTAGGCTATTATCATACATTTTAGTTGGTATATATGTTTATAATTTTAGTTGTAGTTTTATTTTTAAATTTTGATTTATTTTTTTAATAGAGTTATGTTGTAGATCTGAAATGCTATTAACAAATATTATAAATACTTGTTATAATGGAGTTATATTGCTTAAACTTATATATTTTTTTCGAGTTTTTAAATTTTTTTTATGGTTTATTTGGGTTTTTTAGGGTTTATGTATAAAGTTTGATGAAATGTTTGAATGAGTTTTTCATTAATTAATTTAGGATTTTTTAATTTATATATAAATTTATATTGTATAATTTGCACTCCAAGTGTTTGAATGAGTTTTTCATTGATTGTTTAATTTTTTATGGTGTAGGTTTGAAACAATGACCGATTTGTTCAGTGTGCATACGCTTCAACGGTGGAAATCCTTAGATGTTCAAGGTTCGGTACATTAATGTCACGTTAAAAGGTCTCAAAGATCAACTGGATGAAATCAACCAAGGACTCAACCCCGAAGATACGAGGAGGATGAAATGCATTTGGTATGAACGTCCAACGTTGGACGACGGGAGACTAACGTTCAGTCGGCTAAAATTAAAGAACGACGACAACGTGAGGAACATGTTCTTGATTTTTCGGCAGCACAACATGTTCCCGTGGATCGATATGTTTGTCACGTTGCTGATATCAACTAAAGATATTCTCAACAGTTTGATTCCATCAGAAGACCGTGATTAGGTAGAGAATGCACCTTCGAACTACAACAATTGTCTTAGCTCTGAAATTGGATAAGGTCAAACCTGTTAAACAACAACTTTAAAGCATTCACCCGAAAGCTCTATTGTTCCTTTCAAAAATTAGGTAGTGTTTTTATTTTGTTGGAATTTAAATTAAATTCTTGTTAATTTGCTGAAGATGTTGGTATTGAGGTGTCTTATATTGAATGTAGTGATTTGAAAGCCCCTTTAAAAAGTCAAAAGATTAAGAGAACACAACATGTATTCTGCAGAATCAGCTATATAAGCTATGATATCGAATTCCTTCGTATAAGATGAGTGTCACGGAATGCACCTTTAAGAGATTCCTTTGAGTTTGATCGTGTTCCTCTGTCAATTGAAACTTTTGTCAGTTGGCAGGGCTGTAAGATTAAACTCAAAGAAACCTCTTGGAATACATTCCTTTATGTGATGACTCATCTTATATGAGGGAATTCGATGTGATAACATATACAATTGATTTTGTAGAATACATGTGTTGTGTTCTCTTCATTCTTTTGACTTTTCAATGAAAGTTGTAAATCGCTACCCGAAGTATACGACATTTCAATTCCAACATTTTCTGCAAACTTTCAAGAATTTAATTTAAATCCAACATCATTAGTTCTTCCCAAAAAAAAACAAATTATTATAATATTATTTGTTTTACGAAAGTAATATTTTTATTCAAAATTTCACTTTTCTAACATTTTTTTGATGAAAATCATCATTCATTAAATTATTATAATTGATTTCGTTTAACAACTCCTTTTCAATCGACAACAAAACAAATCCATTTAATCCTTATGGACACATTGTTGATCTTAAATAAGATATTATTAACTTTAATTTTGAATTTCATTTTCGACAGAGGCAACAATTATATGAATTGTTGACATTATTTTATAAACAATATATGCATTTGAAAAAAGAATTAAGTTTTTTAATATAATTAACCATTAAGTATATCAATTGGTGTATCATTTTCCACTTGTATTATTTCCCTTAAAATTTCTAGCTCATAAATAAATATGAGGTATTGAATATAGGGTTTTGCTAGAAGACACCTTTTATGAAGGTGTCTTTTAGCAAGTTATTTTATGAGCATTTGTTAAAAGACATCAACTAATTTTTATGAAGGTGTCTTTTAGCAAAGTTATAACTAAAAAGTGAAAATCACACCATGAGGTGTGAGTTGCTAAAAGACACCTTTATGGATGACTTCTAGCAAAACCCTTGAATATAATAGGTAAAAAATAAAAAAAATTGAGGCCTTAGGCAAGGCAAGGGCCTAGTTAGCCTACAACTTAGACCGGCCCTGATAAGAAATCACACAATTACAACACACAAATAGAAAAAGAAAGTTCCCTAAAATAAAAAAAAAATAGAAAAAGAAAGGTCAAACTTAGGTACATTATTACTAGATTAGATAGAATAAGTGAGAATGATAAGCCTTCTTAGAGGAGCCGCATCAACACAATTTTATTTTAGTTTGAGAAAAACTCGAGTTTACAAAGATAGACAGAATTTACAGGGAAGAATAGTGATAGAAACTATACAAAAATATAAAGTGAGAATAGGGTCAATAATTTTTAGGAGTGAAATGGGTGATTTATTTCTTTTAGCTTAACTCAATTAATTTAAGTAGGAAAAGTTTTTATCAATAATAGAAAAATCTGACTTTCATTCAATCAATTTAAGTGAAAAAAAAATGTACATTTCATATGTAGGAAGCAATTAGCAACGTTTTGGTGAAATTCTAATTAATTAAGTCCGTCTTACGGCGGGCCCCAGGCTTTCTAATTGCCTCTTTTCTTCTCTTCTCGTGGCTGTGGCAGAAACATAATAAGGAACAGTGAACAATCCATGGATGAAACACAAAATGCCACCTATGAATAGAAACCTATGGTTAAATATTCCACATGATTTTCTTGATCTTGAGTTTGCTAATGTTCCTATAATTAGCATGGAGAATGCAACTGCCATCACGAGCCTGTAAATTACACACATAGATATTCAGCATATTGCACATGTACACCAAATTTTCAATGTCTTTTTTCGTATAAATAACGTTTAAGAATAGGACTAAAGTTGAGGTAGGTAATTAACTAACAAAATGTTTCGACTTCCAATATGTATCCATACACAAAATTAAGAATAAGAGGCCATCATGATTTATGTTTAATAAAAGTGGATTAGACAAACGTGTTTGAATAAAATAGTTTAATTCAACGTTTATTGAACAATGTTCTCGTTGTTACAATCTAGTGATTTGCATTGTGAATATATTTTATGTGAAATTTTGGATTTAATTCTGAGGTCACCACATTTTCTCATTATGTATACATTTATTTCAATATGTGTGACCACTGGACCAATATGCAAATAAAAAAAAACGTTGTTGAACAAAAATGCTTATAATAATACAAGCACTCATATATACAAACGTTATGAAACAACTTACCAAGAGAAAATGAGAAAAGCCACAGATAATTGTCTATTGGCTGTAGCTGATCTATATTGGTCTTTAGACCAAACACAAACGCAGCCTCCAAGCAAATTAGCAATTATATGAGCAAGAGACAAGAGAATAAGAGCTGCAAGTCCTAATTGGAAAGCTTGATGGCTAGGATACCTACAATCAAATATCCACATCTTCACAGGCTTCTCCTGATTTCATATTACGAAAGAGATTAAAAACAAAGCTAATTAATAAGGTCATCTCAACAATGAAGTGCATGTTTGATGTCACAGTAGATCTAAGCTAGTAATAGAGAACTTTTGTGAAATCACGATGATTTACCGTAATTCTAACTAGTTTACCATAAATTCAAACATACATGAAACCAAAGTGTATGTCTAAGTCTAATTAGAGACTACTTCCTCATGTCTTGAATATAAGCAACAAAAAAAATCACACCCTTTAAAAAAAACAGTTGGTGTCATTTATTTCACTCAAAGTTATAAAGAATAGAATTGTAATTTCTAAATTACCCTTCATGGGAACTTGTTCCATGAAAAGAAAAAAATAAAATCACATTAATTGAAGGGTAATTTAAGAATAGTAACATTAAATATGATAGAAATAGTTGACATTTGCCTATATTCAAAACCATCAATTTTTTTTATTTTGTTGCTTATATTCAAGATCGAAGGGAGTACGTACCTTGTTTTGAGCTATCTCGGCTTGAATTCCTAGTATGCCTGCAACAATATCCATCACCATGACAAGTATGCAAATAAGGAAGCCATAGTTTTTGGCCATGATGATTCCTTGTTTTAGTAACTGGCTTGTGACATAAAGAGGTATATCATGTATTCATGTTAATGGTTTTTGACTATTTAAATAGTGAATTCAGAAGCACTAGTAAATTGTAATGAAGGAATAAGAATAAAGTTTGTACCACGTTTGCTGTATATCATATTCATGTTATAAAATGAAAGCAAATAATATGTGATCTTAGGGTGAAAGTTGCTTTAATTTGTGCTACATTTTACTTTATTCTTCTATTGTCTTCCCCTTTCCTAGATTCTTTTCATGGGAGACAAGAAAAGATAAGTATCATTAGCAAAGTAAGCGACTTTCATATATGTGATTTTGAAGTATGGCCATCCAAAAGGTATTTCTAAAGAACTTCTATTTTTACAATGCACCAAACTTGTCTCAAAATGTTTTTTTTCCTTCACAAAATGTTAACAATTGTCATTAGTGCATCATTTAAAGAATAAAAAAGGATAACTTTTGTACATAAAACATTTTTTATTTATTTATAAATGTTTACAATTTTTTCTAGTAAATGGTTAAGATAACTTGTGTAGATAAATTAATAAAGAATAAAGATTAAATCATTAAACTAATGATATTTTAAAGTCTTATCAATTATATGTCATAAAAAAAGTAGTTTGGAACACGAAGTGTGAACTTTTGTAAAAAAATAGAGACTAAAATTGAAAACAAAATATTTAGAGGGCTAAAAAATTCGAACAAATTTTTTAAAAGGACTAAAATAAAAATTTGATATATTTAACCCTTAATATTGTACATATATTTTTTTTATCACTTCTCTCTCTTTTAGGTATACAAAAATGATGGCTGAAAAGTTTTAATTTGGATGAAATAAAACTCTAAGTAGGAGATAATCTTCCTTTTACAAGAGAGTTTTGCAAGAGTATTTTAAAGTGGTACTATAACCATTGACACCCAAATTTAGTAATGGCAAATCCCTTGCAAAAAGAATAAGAATAAGTATAAAATTAAAGGGTAATGTTAACTTGTGCCCTAAGGGCACATGTTAAGAAATCCAAAAAAAGAAATATTCCAATACATTAAAAATTAAATTTAATGCACGCGTTCCAATACATTATTTCTACATTTGACTTCTAAACTTGTGCCCTTAAAGACACAAGTTAACATTTCCCAAAATTAAATTAAGAAAAATGCTAACTTATGACACATGTTAAGAAACTAAATATACGTATCAAAAGTCGTGCATTCAATTTCTTAAAAGTTGATATATTATTTTTTCAATGCAAAGTTGCTCTTTTTAAATTGCTTAACATGTGCCATATGGGCACAAGTTAGGATGACCCTAAAATAAATAAAAAAACATAAATGGCAAATGGGTCTTTATTTATCATCAACCTAGCAAGCAACAAAAGAGAGTGAGTTGGGAGTGTAACCCTAAATCAGTGAAAGAGGCAAGCATGGATCATGCTGCAATGTATATTCTCCCTCTTGAATTGATCATCCAAATCTTACTTCGGTTACCAGTTAAGTCTCTTATTCGTTTCAAATGTGTTTGTAAGTCTTGGTTATCTCTCATCTCAAAAGACACCCATTTTGCACTTTCACATTTTCAACTCACCTCTGCAACTGCAACACTCACTCGTAGAATCATGTTCATTATACCAATTCCACATCGTCAATGTCTATCTATTGATTTTGAAGCATCTTTTAAGGATCATTCTGCTTACGCTTCCTCCAACATTTATTTTATGCACCCCTAAGATCATTTTGATCTTCAATTTAAAGGTTCTTGTAGAGGCTTTTTTCTTTTGTACTGTTCTTTCCACATCTACCTATGGAACCCATCCACTGGATTTCACAAACAATTACCTTTGTCTCGTTATGATTCCGATCAATTTTCATATCCACATTATCTCTATGGTTTTGGGTATGAGGAGTCAACAGATGATTACTTGGAGAATGTCTCAGTGTATGCGCTATGGATTATGCTAATGATACAATTGAAATATGGGTGATGAAAGAATACAATGTGCATTCGTCTTGGACGAAAACTCTTGTTTTGTCTATTGACGACATTTCCACTAAGCAATTTTCCCCAATATGTTCTACAAAACGTGGTGATATCATTGGAACAGAAGATGGATGGAGATTGGTGAAGTATAATGACAAAGGACAGTTGATAGAGTGTCACTCCTATTCTGACAGTACACATAGAACCGAAGTGGCTCTTTATACAGAGTCTCTGCTTTCACTCCCCGGTGACAATGAGCAAGCTTAAGGAGATGACACAAACAAGAAGAAGAATGAGGTTTTGAAATGTTATCCTTCACCATTTTCTTGATATTTATAGTTATATTGTGCTATGAACTCTTGGGTGTTGTAGAGTAGTATGTGTTTGACTGCATTTGTAAGACGAGGCATTATGTCAAATGAGGTGATCCAACAAGTCGTGAAATTTGTATTGCTTAACTGTTTGTGTTGTGCTTATTTGAAATATTGACAACTTTGTTTGTGTGATTGGATTGAGTTCTGATGCATGATGTGGTAACTGCTTGAAATTGTTTTATATGGTAAATTAGTCTCATGAGTTTATGCATGTCAATCAAGATCAAAACAACAACAAGCATTAGGCAATTTGATTATTATCTTCTGAAACCATAACATTTCCATTAACCTTTAGCCCTTTTCGGCTGAAAACTTATAAAATGAAATAGGGTTATATTATCAACGCCCATCAGTATTTTCCTTGTTTGCATGACTCTTTACAATAGGAAGATAAGATCATCATGTAAATTTTCAAGAAATTGGGGTAAGACATACATGTTTTAAACTTAAATTTAAGTGACACACCTGTAATGGTTCTCAAAATTGAGAGTGAAATAAAATGGATGATTGCAATTGATTATTAATTCAAATGTAAAATTGATATATGAGAACCCAATTTGAGTTGGTGTTCTTAGTACATAAAAGAAGAAAAGGAAAGATAGAAGAGATTACTCTACTAGAGAGTATCAAAGGGAGAGAAGAGAGACTTTTATCATTTTTCTTCATAATCCTTAATGAACATCCTTTCCCTATTTATGCACAATCACTAGCCACATGTCCATTTACCTCAACCAATTACATTTTGCCAAGTGTATTTTCTCATGTGTTATTTGAATCATAACAACACCCATGTTATTTGACTCACAATTTCTGATGATTATACTATACACAACAACAACCAAGCCTTATCCCACTAAGCCGGGTTGGTGACATGAAGCAAATGGCGCCATTGTGTTCTATCAAAAACAATGCAGCGACCTTTGCTCATTTGACACTGCACTCGAGCTATACAGCGCGTTGCTTCTAGGCAACGACCTAGCCTTAACACTATTGTGTGTTTGATTCATATCAAAGAGATTGGACAAAGTTTTATGTTTGTTGCCGAAGCTTAACACAACCCTCTCCTTTTACCTGGGCTTGGGACCGGCAATGAATAGCAAAGCTAAACATAGGCATGATTAAAATAGCTAGAAAGAGGGGTTGAATCTCTAACTTTGTGGTTAATAGCCACACGCTCTAACCAACTACCATTCCAGCTTGTTTATGATTATTATATTATACGGTTCCTAATGCTATAATCCCTTTAATATCTTCCAAATTTCTTTGTTTGTGCATTATCTTCTATTTTCCACCTTGTCTTAGACTGGATGCCATGAGGAAAGAGGGTGAATTATTATGTTTGAAGTCTTGTGTCCTCACAAGAATTAGGAACTAATCAAGTTGTGATTAGAAACAATCATTGCTTCTATTTGATTTTTTAGTGTGATGTAGGTGAGAAGTGGTATATGCGATCAGTTTGTATTCTTCTTATGGAATGATGTGTGTGGTTCTTTAATTTTGTATAAAATAAAGATTTGATATTGTTCTATGATCACCAACCTTGTTTTGTTATTTTGGGGGGCTAGATGGAACTTAAGTTTGATTATGAGATGAGTTAGAAAAACATAATTGTTTGTTGGTATATTTAAATTTGATTGTTGGGTTCAATAAAGAGATATAAGTGCTAGTATCCCTAATGAGTTAGTTTATAAATTGGTAATGCCGAGCATAAGCCATACTGAAATAATAGTGTGGTAAAGGTCTAAAATCAATGAGTTTTGTAAGGCAAGTTGAAATTCAAAGAATTGTACCTTTTGTGTCTCGGGTATGGGTAGGTTTTCTACAAATTATGTTTGAACATTGATAATAGGAATCAGGAGTACATGCGATGGGCTGGAGATGGAGAAGAAGCATGATGGCTGGACTAGACATTCAAGTGCTTGGGAGTTGAATTAAGGAACCAAATGTAGTTTGTTATTAAGGCTTACATATGGCATTTCAGGTGCTTAGTTGCTGCATGATTATGCAGAAAAATATAGTTGAACAAGTTTCCTATCAATTTAGAGACATGTAGGCTCAAATTTGGTAAAGCAGATTAGGAAGCCTAAGTGATGATTTAGACAAAACTAAGATAAGATTTCCATTCTTACAATCTTACCAAATTTCTCAAGCTTTAAATCTCTAACATGGTTTAGACTAAACATGAGGGCTATAACCAACTTGAAGGTATTTTGGGGTTCAATGGAGTTCTGATAATGTGTGTTCTAACAGTTGTTTATGTAAATTTGTTTGCTGTTGTTGAATGTTGATATTCAATTGAAGTTGACAAAGGGTGAATTTTGAAAACCATTGGTGCATACGACAACTGATGCTTTCGTTTGTTATATTTTGTGAGGGAACTTCAGCTTGGATTAGGAAGAAAAATGGTGTTGTGCCAAATTTTCCTTGCTTCCACCCTACAAACTCTTCACAAGCAGCCAAATGTACTCATAGTTTTTGAAAATTTTAGAAGACCCTCCAAAATTGAATGAGTGGAATGCAATAAACCATAATTTTAAGTCATTTAGCAATTTTTGTGGGAAAAAAGTAAGCTTCAGGGCTTGTAAGTCAAGTGATATAAGGATGAAAAATTGAGAAATGTGAAAGGAGACTTTTTTATCATTTTATCAATCTTTTTTAAACTGTAACTTGCTACATTTTACAGAAACAAAATGCATTTTGGAATTTGCACTAAAACAGTACATGTACACAGGACTTGGAATTTGGAATAGAAATAATTGTCACATCAAATATTGCAATGTGCTCGAGAGAAAGAAGATTGAAATGAAAGCAGTAGTTTTGATACTTGAGCTGATTGGATTCAGAGTATGTATATCAAGAACAAATACATAAGAAAAAGCACAACAAGCAATTTTTTTGTACAGCAACAAGAATCTAACTATGCGAGAGTAAACGACTTGCTCCTTGCAAATCTTTTGAAAAATATACCTGAAAGTGACAAAACCATAAGTTATCTTCTTGTATACAAGTCACTTCCTTGATTCTACAACTGAGCATGAATACAATTCACTTCCATGAATGCAAAGTTAAAGTGGATTCTTTGCTTCAATTCACATGTATATAATTTCCGTAATAAAATATAGGGTTAAATATGTTTTTGGTCCCTATAAATATACCAACTTTTTGTTTTAGTCCCTCTGAAATTTTCTTTCAACTTTTAGTTCCTATAAAATTTTCAACTTTTAGCCCCAACTTTTGGTCCCTATTTTGAAGTTAATTTTTGTATTTTTTAATGAAATTGTGCAGAAATATGTAAAATATTGTAAAAGAATTTCCGAAAAAAATTAGAATTTTGAAACAAACACAAATTAAATATAAATTTTTAACCGTAAAAAAATATAAAAATTCATATTAAATTCATCTTTTGGTAAAAAATTCTAATTCTTTTTGGGAGAGATTCCTATAATATTATGAATTTTTCTGCAAAATTTTATTGAAAAATATGAATTCTACATATGAGTTTACTTTAAAGGAGGGACCAAAAGCGAAGATAGGAAACTTTAGTGGGACTAAAAGTTGAAGAATTTTTTTAGAGGGACTAAAACAAAAAGTTGACATATTTATGGAGACCAAAAACATATTTAACCCTAAAATATATAAGCAAAGTGATTCAAAAAGTTATATGTTTTTTTTTTCTTCTAAATTTTAAACCAAATTAAATATATTTGACATTTTAAATCAACTTGGTTTATATTTTGTTAAGAAGGGAGCACTCCCTTCCCTACCCTTCTTTTTTGTTTTATTGGATGAAATCCCTTCCCATCATTTGCACATGTCTTAAGAATGAAGTTTTGTTATGAACACTCTATTTTTAACATTCATTTTTTTATTGGATAAAATCTACGTGAATCTCACACTTTAGAAATGAACTCCATATAAAATGATCACACCCACATGATTTACATTCAATAAAATAATGAGCGTTAGAAAAAGAGCGTCCAACATTGAACTTTCTTTTCAAACTTGTTTAGTTGTCTAAGCTCAACCACATTACTTAGTTATTTATATATGTATTATGGTAAAATATCCTTATTTTATTTCATTAATTATTATATTTGTCTCACTACAACTCTCCCATTAAATCTAGCCGTCGCCATTTTTTCTTCTTCTTATTGATTCATCAAAGAGTGATGATTTAAGATCGATTTTCCTCAAAATTACACATCCAAATTGCGCTCTCTCTCTCTCTCTCTATTAAACAAGTGATTTCCACATATTTTTCGTTTTCTTTTGTATGTTTTTGTGATTTTGTCAAGCACGTTGTTGTTTGTTTTGATTTTCCGTCTTTGTGCGGTGTTCATCTGATTTAGGTTAACAGTTTAGCTTTGATCAAATGCAGACCCAATCAACGATTTTTTTTGTCGTCAACATTGCAAATTCAGAGACAAGAAAGACTTGAATATAGTCATATTTGTAGGCTTATGTATTTTGTTGTTATATACTATTAACATGGATGCTGTGAAATTGTTGACAAATCCATCTTTTTTGTTTTTAGCGGCTTTGAATTTGTATGATATCAATACCCGCATCTAATCCACTCCAAATGATTTCTGAATTCCTTTCATTTCCAATATTTTCTTTGTTTCCAATAATCCTTCAATTGAAGTTGTGTCAATAGATGACACCGACGTGAATAGAAAGCAATCGGCTAACAAACTAAAATTTCCAATAATCCTCCAAATATATTGGAGTATAGTTGGAAAAATTTAGTTACATTTTGAGTTTCTAAAATACTTAATATTTTGAACTAAAGTTAAAATGCATAAATTATTGAAGTTGAATGCATTAAAACAAAGACTTTGACATTTCAGAGCTAGATATCATTGAATACTGCTCAAACTAGAGACAGAGCAGAACGCGGACATTACCATGTCTGTGATTTCTATATAAATTTATAATTTTTCATGACCTAATCATAAATCATTAATTAAAGAAGGCAATGGCTTGAAGAATTCAAATTGTTTGCTTGATAAATTTGTTAATAAACTTCTCTGAGTTGTGAAAGAATCACATAACATAGTTTATTTGATTATTTTATAATATAATGTTGTCACTCCTACATTTCCAAGTTGATTAATTCAACTTCAATGACAAAAAAGATATATTTTATTTAAAAAAGTTGGACAATTACGGTCTCACGGTTTCCTCATGCATAATTGTTCAAATTTCATCGGAAGCTACTTGAGATTCATAAATAATCATGATGTTTATGTCAACTCAAATGAAATCAATGAATAATGTATATCATGTTACACATGGAATTTATTTGTAAGAAACTTGCATATGAAGGAACCGTGTAAATGAAAATAAAATTAGATTCCTTATTTGTTTACTTGCCTTTGCATTTGGAATACATTGAAAAGTATTCTAATATATTTATTTTGTGAAAACCTTGTGAAAGTTTCAAGAGTACAATGAAAAGAAAGACAAAATGCTTGAATTTTGTGTTTCTTTAAAGAACAAGCTTCAATGCAAACCAAACCCAAAACAAGTTCATGATCCAAAGACAATTAAGCACCAAAAAGGTAAGAATAATCAGAGAACAAAGTCAGGTTTACTTGACCATTCAAATATCATCCAAGGAAGCAAGAGGTACTTAACAAATTCATCAAGTTTGCATCAAGAATCTGAAGGGAGCATTGAAATTAGTGATCCCATAATCCATGAAATTCTTCATGATAGCTCAATAGGTCAAATTTGTTCGTGCCGTGCTTATTGCCAATGCAACAGTGGAAGTAAGGATTTCGAAGGTTCTTTTCGAACAACTAGAAGCGCATCTACATCTTCAAGGTTAACCAATCCTGTTGATTATAATGAAGAAAATGTCTCCTCTCGAACAAGGTTGTTGGTTCAGATGGATTCTGATGATGGTCCTTCAATTTTGATGTGTCACAAGTGTGGTGAGAAACTGAAAAACCTTAATGATGTTGAAACTCACCATATCACTGAACATTCAGGTAATGATAAATAGCTTCCTAGTTAAATTTACATGCAGAGTTTATAATTATGGTGCTTCTGAATTTGAGTCTTGTTCTTAATTTGTCCTTAATTTCTTTATGTTATGCTTTGCTTGTTGCATTTAACATGTGTTGACTTCTATAGCTCTGATTAAACAGTTTTCATCCTCTATAGTTGCATTTGGATTCTGCTTATGATTTTCATGTCATGAACAATGCTTCAAAATTTTCAAACAGTATCACAAGTGTTTATACCAATATATAAACTCCAATAAGACTCATCTAGGCATGCTATTTTGCAGTGACTGAACTTGAAGAAGATTCATCTAGGCAGATTGTGGAAACAATATGTGAAAGTGGAACAAGCACTGTTAGTTCTGAATTGTGGCAGATTGATTGTATATTAAAAGTCCACAACATGCCAAAAACACTTTCATGCTTTGAGGAATATAGAAAAATGGTGAAGCTTAATGCCAACAAGCTGCATATTAAAAATCATCCACGTTGCCTTGTTGATGGAAATGAGCGTTTAATGTTCCATGGCACTAACATTGCATGCTCTCTTGGCATAAATGGTTCTTATAGTTTATGCACTTTAGACTATTGTGGTGTATGTCAAATTTTGAGGCATGGTTTTTCTACTAACAAGGAATTTCAAGGTACATTTGGAGTTTACACAAGTTCCACAAGTGGAAAAGCCTTTGATTCAATTATGCTATCTGATGATAGAGCATTTACAAGAAAGGCAGTTATAGTGTGTAGAGTAATAGCTGGGAGAGTTCATTGTTCTTTTGAAGAAATTCAAGAAAAAGTTGATTCAGGATTTGATTCATTGGCTGAAAAGATAAGTGATCATTCAGATATTGAGGAACTATGTTTGTTGAATCCTAAAGCTCTGCTTCCTTGCTTTGTGGTAACCTACAAACAACAAACAATGAAAATTAAAAGGTTCAACTCAAGCTCAAGGATAAGTAGATAAAGTATGTAGGATAAGCTATGCTCCCTCTCTTTTTAGAAAGTAACAATGCCAACAATGTCCATTTAAAAAAAAATAAAAATTCATTGAACTTGCAAATTTTATTAGAAGCAGTAAAAGAAAGAAAAATTGAATTGTGCAAATGAAATAAAATGAAATAGATGCATCTTGTTTTTTGGTGTAAACCGGGTATCCCCCCGCTCGTGAAACTGCAGAGACTAATCATATCTCTTCTTAAGAGACTTCAAATTACTCAAATACAACTGCAAGAGATTTCCTATGCTCTTGAACACAGTAAAGAGACTTCCAATGCTCAAGCACAACTACAAGAGACTTCCTATGCTCAAGCACACAAGCAAGAGACTTCTATTAAAACAGAATTACAAAGAAATTTGTTTGAGGTTCAATAGTTGATATACAATTAGTGGTGTTCACAATACAAATCAGATACAGACTCTTTAAGACTCTAGAATTTCTAAGATATGGACTTTGATAAGAAATTCTAGGTGAACTATAGATGTAGAACAATTTCAACAGAGTTTGACACATTGTAAATTGTTGTATGAGTCTTGTTTATGTGTGTGTCTGCATTTCCAACCAGCAGGTTTTCACTCCTTTATATAGAGGTGTGAAAGATACGCTGAAAATTGCGAGCACATCAAAAAGAGTTGTTTGAACCTTGATCAAAATCACCAATGATCTTTTGCCTGATATGGTTATTGTCCTATGAAGGATCAATTTCAAATCCATTCCTAGTCTGAAGGAACATTGTTGCACGCTTAGCTGTTATTCTTGTATTGATGCAGAGACACAAACAGAGTAGTGGAGGTAGTGGTTGTACACTTCGTACAATTGTCCTTTTTCAACGCTCTTGAGAGAACAAGCATCCAATCCTTTCAAATTGGCCGTTGCTTCACTCTTCTGGTCTTCTGTAATGTTAGACGTGATTAAATCCTTTGAAACTTTAACTCTCTCAATCTGCTGATGATCTCCAGCTCCTGACGAAAGACAGCTTCTGGTGATGTAGCTTCTGATGAAGTGCTTTTGTTCAACTTGCTTCTGATGACGTCATCACTTCAGGAGCGCTTGACTTCAGAATCACTTTTCTTCAGATGCTTCAAGCTTCCTTTTTGTTGATTCCATAACTCTTAATTTGTTCCCCCCGAACCTATAAAATATACTCAAATTTGTATATGGTGCTACACACTTGAACAAATATTAGCATATCCAATTGACAATTTTTAATACTATGTTATCATCAAAACTCTTAAAGGATAATGTTAAACACATTTTGTTCCAACAAAATCCTCAATTGCACCCTCTGCAGCGCTATTCTTAACACTTTGATTAATCCATCGGCTATGAGGTGTTAAACACGTAACAAAATAAAAAACCGTAGAACATAGGATGTTCTATTCTATTAATTCTTTTTTGTTTACGCACATAACCCAACTGAGATCAAACATCCCAAAACCATAACTTTATTACGATATCCATCAATATTATTGACATACCTCAAATCGTTGTTGTTCCAATCCATTTGCAGTAAGTATATGGTTGAGCACTCTCATCGATAGATAGCGGTGAAATTCTTTTGGATTTGGGGTTTTATTTTGTTAATAGATTATGCAAATTTTGAGTTGATATTGATTATTGTTCTTAAATCTTGTTAAATCAAAACCAACACAATTTAAAACTATGCAAAATGACGAGAAGAAAGAACAAAGAAAAGTGAAAGAGTTGAACGTAGTTTTTCCGTGGTTTATGTTTTTAATAGTCGTGATAAACTCCAATGATTCTGAGGTGTTTTAAATTATTTTCATATTTTCAATCGTTTACATCATCAATCTTCTAAAAATCCAAAAATAATTTTTTAATTGCATATTTAGGAGAAAAAGATAGCCTTGAGACTCAAGTCGTTAGGGATCCTATACTCTTTTTATTACAACAACATTCCGATACACTTGCAGACGTGTCAACTATCAATGAGTCGTTACAAGATATATAATTGAGTTACAACAAATTAGTTTCAACAATAAACCATATTTTTTTGACACTTTGTGTTCCTCTTCTCAACTCACAAGAAGATCTCTTAAAAAGACAAAAGAGCAAGCTTGAATCCTTTCTCTAATAATATCTCTCTATTCGATGTGTTTAGAACCCAATTTTGGTTTCCCATCCAAAAACTTTCAAACCACTTAAATTTTCCTAAAAGTTATATTTTTTGGTTAAAAACTTTGTTCATTTATGGAAATTTTTAATTAAACTAAACTACCCATGTTTTGAAGACAATATTTCACCGCACAAAGAATAATCCTATTCAAGGAATTCTCATTCACAAATACAAGTGTCCCTTCAGATTGAAATCCAAACCTTATTAGTTGATATTCGAATATGAAAGAATAAAATAATAAATACATAAAAGATGTGATTCATATATCTAATCGTCCTAAAACATTGAGCCATTGTTGCTCATGTGCTCCCTCGATTTCTCCTAAATCTGATAAAATTGGATGCTATTTCATCATATCATTATTATAAATAAAAAATAATTTTTTAGATTCATTAAATAATTGATGTATCTGATCTATAATATATATGATACATCAATTAATCAATAAATCTAACTATTTATTTTTGTATATAACATTGGTTAAGAGTATGATTTGGTAATTGGCATCTCATATTTTTTTGGTGGTTATTTTGAGTTTGGTTATTTGATATAACCCATTAACCAGATTGCAAAACGGCCCTTGGTTGATCCCATAAGGCAGAATTGAAATGTAAAATATTTAATAAATAAGTAAAAAAAAAAGAAGAAAGTGGAAATTAGGGAGAGAGAGAGAGAGAGAGAGTAGGTAACGCGTATTGGGACGGGATGGCTTTTTATCTACTGAGCAAGCGGTGAGATTAATTCATTAATTCACATCGACATCAAACCGTTGGTCGGCGAACGAACGAATCAATTGTCTCCGTCACATTCCATATCCTTTTCTTCGCTGCGCTTCTTTGGTTTTCCAATCCACCGCTTCTGTTTTAGGGTATGTATGTATCTATCTATCTATCTATCTCTTTTTCGTTTTCGATAGATCAGATCTGTATTTCGATAGAGATCGGATTTCTTGTTCCAAGATCCATGTTTTTTATTTGTTTAACATTGAGATTAGTAGCTGATTTTGGATTCTTTTTACATGTCTGTAATTGTGGTCTCAGAAGCTTAAAACCTTAGTGTTTGCTGATTGATTAGTATATCCCTTATGGAGGTTCTTAGAATTCTAAATCTCTCCATATTAGATTCTTAACTAGTGTTTGTTTTGTCGCATGGTTTGCTGCAGCTTCAGGTTATTGTTGAAGCCATGGTTCTTGACAGCATTTTGTCTTCGTCTCCTCGTTTGAAGTCTCCATCTTTCAGGAGACCTAAGGATGGATTAGGTAGTTGGTCAACACTTTACCAGAGGCATCGCTTCCTCTTATCCGCTCTTGTGCTCCTTACTATCCTCTGTACTGTTTATCTTTACTTCGCCATCACTTTAGGCTCCAATGGCTCTTGTTCTGGCCTCAGTGGGGCACAAAAAGCTTCATGCCATATGGAGCTTGTTAAGGATTCACTTTCCAATGGCAAACTCAAATTTCTTTAATTAATCCCTCCACCCCAGTATAGGTGACAAATATAGTCATTGCTCATTATCTGTGTGAGATGTATACAGAGTTTATCTCAGTTATTTTTTAATGTATGATATGATATGATATGTTAATTTTGATGGCTGGTTATATTTTGGAGAATTGTACAAGTTTGAATGTATCCATTGTTTACGATTAGTCCGAATTCCCAAACCTCATTTTTCATATTTTTGAGATACATTGTCTGGAATTGATCTTGATCTTAGGGGACATTTCATAAGATTGGAACCACAGTCAATTTGTTATAACAGTGGAGAGTATTGTAATTGATTTTGTCTCATCAACTGTGAGTTTAGTGAAAAATACTGTGTTTAAGTTACTATCAGGAAAAATTGTATTTTGTTCTTTCTTTCTTCCAAACCTTGAGTTGATTGGAAGTACACATAAAAAGAAGTTTTCGTCATCGATTAAAAATTTACATAATTTATTTTTTCTGATGTGAAACTTTCCTAAACTGCCTTATTTTTAACAAGGTCCTGAGTTCGAATCCAATCTTGGGTATGAGGTAGCATTAAAACTTGTAGGGAGGGAGAGCTTGCTACCAATTTGGGTCCTACAATGCTCGAGGGATTAATCTTCGTAGTTGTGCGTATGGAGGATACCCAGTTTATCCAAAAAAAAGTGTGTTTGTGTTATGTACTTTCAATTGATACATATCAAATCTGTTTTTACTAACATTTATATTGGAATTGAATTTTGTAACATCAAAACGTTATCTAAAACAACTAAAATATGCTCCTACAAAATTGAGATTGACCAATAAAATGTAAGTTTTCTTTTACCAAAATCATAAACTAAGTCAATGTCAGTTTGTCAGAGATAACGGCATCTTGAATTTTGTGTCAAAGTTCTTTTCACCAAAAAGCAAAATTGTGTTGATTTTCTCATTCCTTTCCTTCAAAGTGCGATCCATTGTATGTCCACTTACTTTCACTGCATTGGTGAAGTGAGAAATACCAAAAATTGGCGGCATGAATAGCGGAAAAAGGAAAGTTCTACATTTGACCAATGTAGTACTACAGCACCAATGCCAGGGTCAGAATTTTATATTCAATGTGTCTAACATGAACACAGGGTCTCCCACATGTCTTCTTATTTAATTAGGGTACCCCATAAAATTTTAATAAATAATGTGATGCTCCACTAAAGCAGTTATTACAATGGCTAAATGTTTATCAATAAAAAAAAAATAAATAAATAAATAAATAAAATCTGTCAGTATTATAAAACAACAGCTTTTCTATTGAAATTATTCTTTTCTTTTAGCTGTCGATCCTTTACATACATGTTCCCATGAACTTCCCTTTTCTCATTGGTCTTTCATCATTCACACAGCATCTTCATGATCATGCCCCACAAATTTCCTAGTACTCATTCTTTTTAAATAAATGCAAATATTAATTTATGAACAATTGGAGTTTGCTGTGAACTTGAGGTGAATAGCAAAGGAGAAGAAGCTTTCATTGTAAACAAGGTGAAACTCTTTTTTGTTTTTAAGTAACTTGTTGTTTCTTTAGTGAAAATATTGATTACTTCCAACACAATGATAAGTTGTTACACTTAACATTGCATTACACCATGATTAAAAATACTGCAAGCATGTCACAAGTGGACCTTCTTACAAAACCCTTCATCATTAAGGATTCCACGAAGTGCATTATTAATGTTTTCTCTTTCTTTCAAGCATGATACCTCATAATTTAGTATTTCAAATTCTCAATCTTTTATGGAGTATTTAATTTTCTGTCATTTAATTCCATGATGATTTTCTTTTTGGTGAATAAATTCCATGATGAATTTTATCACATGCCTTTGAGTTCATAATTAGGCTTTGCTACAATAGCAGCAACATGGAGTTAACTTCATCCAATGTGTCCATGCTATGTTCTGCTGCTCAATTTTTGGAGATGGAAGAGTGTGATAGTCTAGAAACACCAAGCTTGAAGCCATATATGGAAAATTTTCTCGAAGGGATTCGTTTTTGGACATGGTTTGAACTCATGGAAGCATTGAAGGAATGCCAAGAATCATTTCCTTCCAAAGGTTACTTAGAAATTCTAGACAGAATCATGGATCAATTAATAGAAAGACTAGCTTCTCCATGTCTTGTTGCAAGTCCATACACATGTTCTTCAAACAGATCCAGCTTCCAGTTTTCTTGTGACACAAGCAGTAACAACAGCTTGAGAAACAACTTCTCTGAGGCTACATGGTGGTTCGAACATCTCCTGTTTTTGAAGATTGATTTGTTAGACAATGTCATAAGGAAAATGATATCTCATGATTTTGATCATTCTATTGTATCAAGGTTTCTATTCTCTTATCTTAACTTGAGTTGTGTTAGGGCAGAACAAGATGTTAAGATTGAGACAATTAAGGTTGTAATCGATCTTCTCTCATTGCTTGATATTGGATCAATTTCTTGCAAGGATTTGTTCAATCTTAATCGAATTGCTATTAGTTTGAAAATAAGCAAATTTTGTAGAAACAATATAGAAAGTCTTATAGGTCCTCTGTTGGATCAAGTAACAATTGATTATCTACTTCTTCCATCTCCAAATGGGAAAGATCATGCATATGATGTTGATTTTGTCATAAGGCTCATGAAGATTTTTTTGTTAGGAGGAGGTAGTTTTGAGTTAAATTTGAACCAAGTTAAGAGAGTTACTAAAATGATGGATTTGTTCCTTGTGGAAGTTGCTCCTGATCCTCATCTCCAACCTTCGGAATTTGAAGCATTGATTATAGTTCTCCCAGATGCTGTGAGGGAATCACATGATCAATTATACATAGCCATGGACTTGTATCTAAAGGTAAGTTACTGTTACTATTCATTACTCAACTAATCTTGTTTAAATTGTACAAGGTTTTAAATCAGGCTCACAATCCTTTTGTGATTCATAATATTATTCTGAATCACGATGAAATGCGACTTCAATCATGATCACAGAGACACCAAAAACCATGATTCCATGGCCTAGATCACAATTAACGACCTTTTTTCAAAACCATTTCATCATAAATTATGCTGCTTGAGATAAACACTTCTACATTATTTATTGGTCTAGCTATTTTATCTACTTCTAGTGTGTTCGTAGCCTGCTAAGCGGGCAGGCCGCTCAAGCTGGAAAGCCCCCTGCGGTACGGTTTGAAGATAATATTGTAAACCGAACAATAGTATTTAAACACAAGTTGCAATCTGCAACGTTAAGCTTGAATAATAGAAAATCAGTGCATCCACTTTGTAGTCGGAGACCTAGGCACTGTACATTGGCCGTATTCCGTTATCAAATCTTGTGTGCACTTTGTTTAAGTTTTTGCTATCTGTTTTCTTTTGAATGAGGTTTGTTGTTCTAACATAGTGTTATGAATTAGCTTACATATTTGAGAGTTTCACTGATAAAGTTCCATAGGTTCATGCAGGAATAGGTGAAAAGGAAGTGATGAATATTTGTTGTACACTGAACCACGAGAAGATGTCACAAGAAAGTTTGAGACATCTTACTAGAAACTTGGTATTTCCTTCAGAATCAAAACCTAGAGCTCATGTCACTAGACAGAGTCGAATGAAAACATTACTTCAAGAAAATGATCATTTGAAAAACTTCTTTGACTCCATGTTTGGTAAAAGCTTCAAGAACATAGATGTGAAAGAGGATGTTGAAGAGATAAAGAGGCATGAAGAATTGGAAGGAATGGAAGGTGGGACCCATCTGGCTTGTGTAAAGAAGTCAGGGGTTCATACTTTGAGCAATAATACTATATACTTGCCAAAATTTTGTTCATGATTATTAGTTTCATATTTGATTCTGATTTTTGTGTTTATTCTTGTGTAGCCTTATGTCATGCAGTTTTGTACAGATATTCTATGTAACAGATTTCAAATAAGATTTTTGTATTATAGATAAATGCCATTTTTATTTTGTGCATAATAGAAGTCAAATAATTCACTCTTTAAGTCTTCACATTTTCTT
>Ga0315913_1000397_pt1 | contig 37643 bp, 17 predicted proteins | sample MpolsnodulesMG_FD_207736 | JGI IMG/M metagenome (GOLD analysis project Ga0315913, IMG submission 207736) | Medicago polymorpha root nodule microbial communities from Los Angeles, California, United States - small nodules | ecosystem: Host-associated > Plants > Roots > Nodule | place: USA...
CTTAGTAAAACACTCAAGAGCACAAGTTAAATACCAAAGAATTAATCAAAGTCCATTTAATCCTTAATCATTAAAGTTTATTATCTTTAAAATTAATTTGGGATTTTGCCTCAACAATAGGGCCTAATATTGTTATCACTAACTAGATGCTTATATCTTGGTATTTATATCCCTTTACTGATAACTATTTGTCTAGGAAATAATTGATTATTAACTAGCCAAAGATGTCATATGAATTGTTGATCCTAGATGTAGGTGCATAGTGGCTGAAAACCATTAAGACTGGGCAGTGCCCTACCGAGCCTAGGATTTAACTAGTTAGTAATTAGGGAAACAAGTGGCTAGTCGAAGGAAATAGGTTGTAACCTAAAAAAACCATTATCTTGAAACCATTAGTGTGGTAGACATAGATTAGGGCTGCCCGTTTGTAGAACTACTAAGAAAGCATAGACAGAGTGTGTTATGAGTGTCCCAAGATTCATAGATGGGCATACCTAAGGGAACATTGGCCTTCATTGCCTTGGGAAACACTGGAAAGCCAATTTAAGTTTATGTTTCAATTACCTTTGAATTAGCAAGACCCCACACGTAAGGATCACCGTGCGATCAGCAGGTGCGGTTAGCCATCGGAGGGATAAACCAAAGTAGGTTAGTAACGTCCCAACGACCACATCATTTGTGTAGTCTACCTAAGATAAATAAACATGACATTACTATTACTTATTATCCAACAATATATACAGAGGGGATTCAAAGAATCCTAACCGCTGCTTACTTTTCGGCAACCAAATAAGGTAAACTTGCTCTATTGCAAACATATAAAATTTCAAGTCTTTTTAACCCTTATCTTTTATATCGTTAACTTATAAAAATAAGTAACGAGAATTGTTTCGACGAAAGGACAATCCCTGTAGATACGATACACTCTTATCACTTCATTACTTGGTTAATGATTGGTACACTTGCCATATTCTTCTGCAATGATGTGAAATCAAAACGACAACATTTAACTAACTTTATCTTCCAATCTTCAGCTTCTGATGATCTTCAACTTCTAATGACGTCAGCTTCTGGTAGACAGCTTCTGATGATCTTCAGAACCTCTTCTCTTCAGGCGCTCTTTTCTTCATATGCTTTCTTGCAACGCAAGCTTCCTTTTTGTAGTTTCCATTGCTCTCATTTGTTCTTCCAGAACTTATGCTTGATTTAAAGACACTTAAATTTTTGTCTATGGTCCTGCACACTTGAACAAATATTAGCATATCCAATTGATATTTTTAATACCTTGTTATCATCAAAACTCAAAGTGGCATTGTCAAACACATTTTGTTCCAACAAAAGAGTCATCCACAAGTCAAATTCGCTCTACATTGGAGCATGTTGATTCTCAATTTCCCGATTGCCAATCGTCACAAACTAAGACATCACTTCCAAAGAGGAAAAGTGCACGTATTGGCCATTACTTACGCCCACAAGCTTCAACCCCTACTACACAACCGTTCAGGATTTACCATACATTACACAAATTCTAAATATCATGAAACCTTACATTGAAAATATTGTGAATGTTAAAGGGGATGATAATTTTGGTTTCCGGGTCATGGCCAGACGCATGGACACGGATGAGGAAAATCACCTTTTGGTTCGTAGTGCACTTATTCATGAGTTAAAAACTAATATACTAGACTATTTGCCGATATTTGGTTTGGAGGAGTGTTTTCAATATATCATGAATGGTTTACACCCTCCAACAAATAGTGGTGGAATTGCATACTTAGATAAGTGGTTGACATTACTGAATATGGTTCACATTGTTGCAACTTGTTACAATAAAGTTGTTGTTCAATTGGTTTTTCCCGAAAGAGATATATGCGAGGCTTTCTTCCCAAGCTGAGGTGCTCCACCACTTAACCCACATGCCCACATCATGTGTCTTGACTTAATTTCCGTCCATTTTCTTCATGTTTATTTGAAAGACGGTTGTCCATTACCACCTTCTTGTATGGAGTGGAGTAATCACAAGATTGGTGAGGCTGAGCAATCAGAGTTTGCATTTATGGATAGACAAACTTTGTTCAAAGACCTCATGTCTAATGATCCGAAACCGCCGAACTTTATTGCGACAGTCTCACTCCCGAAAAACCAAAAGCAGAATTTGAAGTCATTAAAGAAGATGAAGATGATTCCCTATCACTAGCTATTTAGATAGGCTATGAAACTTTTTTGTTGGTGTTCGTCCTTTTTTTTTCTCAATATTACACCGATATATTTTTTGGTGGCCGGTTATGTAACCCCGATATTTGTGGCTAATATGTAACTGACATTATATAGATTATATAAATATATGAAGTGAAATATTTTTTGGTGGCTGGTTATGTAACGCATACTACTGCTCGTATTTTTTTGTCTCTAATTATTCAACTATTTATTTTTATCTTTCATTTGGTTTTATTCTCGTACTTGTTATTCCATTAAATTTTGTGAAGTGAAACATGTGTGAAGATGCAAAAGTTGAAGTTGAAGCTCATGTCCGATACTCTGCCAAGAAGAAGACGATTAAGATCTTTTCAACCCCCATCGACAAGTTGGACTAGTTGAAGGCACAACTTAACAAATACTTTATCCATATTGGTTAAAATCAAAGAACATTTCATGTATTTGTAAAAGTTCCATGTGTGAACCTGGGGGAGGATAAGGATGAAGACAGTTGAAATACTGTGTATTTTCCACAAGTTATCTGTGATGATGACGACATTGATTACATGTTTAGGTTAATGGTTGAAAATAATATTTTACATCTTTGTATCCAATCCATTGAACTGTAATATTTATTAACATGTAAAAGTGTAATGTATTCGAATTTTTGTCCAAAATGTTGCATTTTAATTAATTTGTGTCGAATTTATGGATTGTGTATTTAACGACGAATTTGTGTAATTTGTATCGTTTGTGTGATTATGTATGATCAACGAAGAATTTGTGTAATTTGGATCCATTATGTGTAACTATGTGATTATGTGTGATTACGCCGATTTTGTGTAATTTGGATCGATTATGTGATTGTATGATTAACGACGAATTCATGTAATTTGGATGATTATGTGTGGTTATGTTGTTGAAATGTTGTAATTTAGATCAATTATGAGTGTGTATTGATTATGTGTCATTAATGGTTTGGTTGCTTGCATTCAATGATGTTCAGCTGTTATGCCAGAAGCCAGCGTGAGTTAACTCACGTAGACCAGTACATAACATGAGTTAACTCACGTTGGAGTCAGCGTGACTTAACTCACATTGATATATAGCGAGCGTTCTTAAGTCACGTTGGGGATATTTTGGCCAGTTTGTATAGGAGTGAACAACTTGTATGGGAGAAAGAGCAATTTTTTACTCTTAATCCTCTTGCCCTTCCCCAATGCACCCTTATGGTACCTGATGACAGGTCATCTTATGTTATTCTTAGCATGTTTATCAGTTATTTTTAGTAGGATTTAACAGTAAAAAGGAGGAGTTTGGAGCTTCAGGAGAGTTTCTATATTCTCCTTGATTTTCTAGGGTATGTATTTATATTTAGTAATTTGTTTTTAGTTACCATGTGTAACTAAATCTTTATAGGTTCGAGTGCCAAGATGAATCTCTGTATATTTTTGTTGGATATTTATTTAATTTAACATGTCGTTTATTTTATTTTGTTTATTTTTTGTTCTCTATTAAGTTTTATTATGAAGTAGTTTATTTCTGTGAGAGGTGTAACCCTAGATTAGATACTTAGGTTGTGACATGGCCTAATATTGCTATCACTAACTGGATGCTTATATCTTGATATTTATATCCCTTTACTGATAACTATCTCTCTAGGAAGTAAGTGATTATTAACTAGTCAAAGATACCGTAAGAATTGTTGACCCTAGACGTAGGTACTTAGTGGATGATGCCCATTGAGTCGGGTGGTGCCTTACCGAACCTAGAAATTAACTGGTTAGTAATTAGGGAAACAAGCACCTAGCTGTCCGATTTAAGCTATAACCTAAAAGAACCATTCTCTTGAAACCCTTAGTAAGGTAGACGTAGATTAGGGCTGCCCATTTGTAGAACTACTAAGAAAGCGTAAAGAGAGTGTGTTATGAGTGTCCTAAGATTCATAGATGGGCAGGCCTAAGGGAACCTTGGCTTTCATTTCCTTGGGAAACACTGGAAAGCCAATTTAAGTTTATGTTTTAATTACTTTTGAATTAGCAAGACCCCGCACGTAAGGATCACCGTGCGATCAACATGTGCAGTTAGCCATCGGAGGGATAGACGAAAGTAGGTTAGTAATGTCCCAACGGCCTCATCACTTGTATAGTCTACCTAAGATAAATAAACGCAATGTTTATATTACTTATTATCCAACAACATATATACAAAGGGGATTCGAAGAATCCTAACCGCTGCTTACTTTTCTGCAACCAAAAATAGGTAAACTTACAGATAAAAATTGCAAGTCTTTTTAACCCTTATCTTTTATATCGTCAACTTATAAAAATAAGTAACGAGAATTGTTTGGAAGAAACGACAATCCACGTGGATACGATACTCTACTTATCACTTTATTACTTGGTAAACGATTTGGTACACTTGCCATATTCGCAACGCATCAACCGTTCCATCAGTACCTCCCACTATCTCTCTAAATCCAAATCCTTTATTGAATCCTAAAATTCCTCAATCTGATTTTGCTTTTTGTTTTTGTTGTTGTCCATAGACAACAATATGCACAACATGGTTGTTTTGTTCTGCAATTGCTACACTTTTAACAAACCATGTTTGGTAGTAGTAAATTATAGTTTCTCAAACAACTTAATATAGTGAGAATGCCTACAAAGACTCAATCAAAATCCCTATTACTCTTAAATTAATTCTACCACGGATATATAATTATAATTACGTCTACCATTAAAATTACTTATATAACCACTTTTAATTTTTTGTTTTGTTTATGGGATTTTTAATTTCATAACTTTAAAACATACCCTATTTTTTACATGTCTTTTTTAACTTTGAATAATATACAAGAACCCTTTGTCCTTTTCTTAATTTTTAAGAAGAGTCGTTAAAACAATTAATGTGTCTATTTTATGTGTGAATATTATCAAATTTTCATTTGATTGTATGTGTATTAAATTTGACTTTTCGTATTTTAAGAAAAGTTAGTAGTATTAATTGAAACTATGTTTAGGAAAAAAATAAAAAATGCATTTAGTAATTTGTATAAGAGTTTATATTTATCGACAAGAACATTTCTCAAAGAGTGTTCATAATCAGGAACGGAGAGAGTATTAATATGTGATGTAAAGTTGTGGGACCTAATACAAGTTCTTTAAAATAAAATAAAAAGTGAGTTGTTTCAAGATGATGTGACTTAATAGAACGTACAAAGTAACTTTTAGAGAAGTTCACCATTGGAGGTGATTTAAACGTGTGAATTAAAGATGAGCAATTTTTTTCTTGTTTTCTTGTCAATGGGATGAGTTCCCGTTACACTTTCCAATTTATTATAAGAAAAAAAAAAAAATCTTTTTCAGGTTTTTTATACGCAAAAGTTTATTGATGAAAGTATAAAAGTTACTCAAAACTCATTAAAAAAGAATTGTATTACACACTTTAAAGATAAGATAAATGAATATTCCACCAATCCAAAAATACATAATTTTTGTGTCTACCCTCCTAACTAATGAACCACACACAAAATAATATCTTAATCACCTCCTCTTAATTTGTCATTTTCACATTGAAAAGAATGTCATTCTTTTCCAATCGAATGAACACCAACAAGTAGTTAACAATAAAATTGAGATACAATATACTTCTTTTTTTCTTTTACAAGAGAGTTGAATGATGCAAAATTTTCCCCTTCCTCATCCCCCCACAACGTCGAATTCCACACAAGCAATTAAAAATGGTATCCCAAACTCCTTTTGCACAAACCATTGTTGATGGATATCTATTATTACTCCTCTTTTCCATAAATCAACACATGTTGCAAACCTTCTTTGAAGTAAACACTATCCGATAATGCACACTTCTGACAGGATTGAAGTTTCCCACAAATACATAGTTTTGAAAGCCCTGGGATTCATATCAACAACAAAAATGAATATTCATAAACTCAATAAATGAAATGAATAAAGTTTTATAACAAGTAAATGATTTTAGCACCAAAGTTTGCAAGTTTCTAAAAATCATGTGTCCGAGTTTCCTTTATCTTGAAATCTAATCCTTTTTTTTTTTTCTTTCATATTTGTATTGCAAATTTTTTATGGCTGCAACAAGAATCAATTGTTTTTCTATACATCAAATATAAATCATGTACATACTTCAAATGGGTATTCTGCTCAACACCCTTTTTGAGATGGAAGAACTAACTTCTTTTGTAGTAACGACGTCCCTTCAAATATCATCAAATTATGGTAGAATTTCCTTAAATCGTTCATCTGCCATGATAGTGATAGTCAATTTTAATAAGTAATAACAAATGAAACTCCATAAAAAACTTAAAAAAAGTTACTCACCAACTCTTGTTTGGGCGTTGTGAACCCAAATTTTTTTTCCCACATTGACTTAGCTTCATGAGCTGCTGGTAAAACTAACATTTTTACCTTTAATTGTATAAGTACATTCTCTATGCAGGAAAATAGGGAACGGAAGAAACCCTAAAAGAAAACAATAACATTTTCAGTAAATAAATATTTCACATAATCCTATTTAAATTCAAATAATTACTCAAATTAAAAAACACTAAGGAGAAAGGTCAAATTCATTTCTAAAATAAATAAACAACCTGTTCTTTATATTCAGCCTTAGTTGCAACTAAGGGAAGCTCCGCTACATCTTTTCCGAACACGCGAAATATCCCAGCTGATACAACCACTTGGCTATAAAACGATGAAATTCACACAAAAATCAAGCATTGTTTTAAAAGAAATATGCAGTTAACAAAAAAACATATATACTTCACACTCATCCTTACTTGACAATGAGCACTGCACAATACATTCCACCAAAATAATATTTATCATCGATCTCCGTCCTATAGCAATCCAACCAAACAAAGAAGCAAATTCCATTCACTTGATCGAAAATGTCCAAAAAGAAAATCAACTTTAGAAAAAGAAGTAAATGCTTCTTACCCACGAAGCATTTCTTGAATTAAATCAATGTCTGTTCCAGTATCAACTATGGAATCAAATTGTTCCTAAACAACATAGATTCCAATCCTTAATAAAATTGTCCATTCAATTGGATCAAATCTGTCAAATATCTATAACTAAAGTAAAACACAGAAAGAAGAATATACTCACATGAAAAATAGCAACAACATTGAAAAGCAATGAACTAGTAATAATTCCAGAATCAATCAACTTCCTGTTGAAAATCTTCCATTTTATATCAAGACCTAATTTAGTTTCAAAACCCTTTTTTTCTTGCTTCTTTTTAATCAAATTTAGGAGGTAATCTGAAAGAAGTGAATCCCCACGAGCCATTAAATTTTTTAGTTTCATGTGAATATCATCACAATCTACGTTGCAGAACCAATTACCTTCAGGTACTTTCTGGTGAAGAAAAATGTTTATCAACAAATGTATATAATAGAGAATAAAAAAACACAAATCATGGGAAGAAAAGTGAACATTTGTTACCTCTAGGTTAGCCATGTTATGATCCTTCAAACACTCAACATGATATCCCTTCTCACACTGCAAGAACATATAAAAAAGTAATTTAACCAAAACATCTATTGATATGAGAATTGGAACACATTTATGAATAAGGCAAGACAAACAATGATTCACATGAATCAATACCTGGTCACAAATCATTACTGTCCATGGACCAAACTCATTATTGTTGAAATCTTGTATGCTAAAACATTGAACAAATTAGCCAACAAATTTATGTTAAGCCACTATAATTTTTTTAACGTTGATCAAGAACAAAACAACAAATTGAAAAAAACAATGAAAAATGATCAGGACATAACTCAAAATAAAACAGGAATTACCTGCACAATGCACATGAACTATCCTCAACCTCTTTCTGTTTTATTGAAAGGGTGCATATCTCGGCTATTTGTTCTGAAGGACCACCCTCTGCAATCCTTCCAGTTGCCACAACATTTGCTTTATGCTCTACATTTTTGTCCTTTTGGAATTTATAACGACAATATTTACAGTACCACTTTCTATTTGGTTGGGATTTAAGATCAATACAATCTGCAAATGAAAAAGTCCAAACTTGTTATTCTAGCTCTTGATGAAATAAAGTATAAACATATAATAGATGCAAACATTATGATGAAAGATGCAATAGAAAACTTAAGTTACACTAATGCAAAAACATAAATAAAGTAATCAATACTTCACCTAAGTAAAAAGCTCTTTGGCATCCATCACAACATAAAAGATTCCCTCTTTGTTGACAACTACTGCAATGTTCATCACTATCAGACATAGAAATTCTTCGGTTAATGGCTAGCTCATGTAGTGAGACTCCATTAGACGTGCGTATGTGCGAGTAACTACAATAGAGAAAACACTTGTTGATTCCCAAAACACCAGACTAGAATTCTTCGTGGGATTAATAAATAAGAGCTAAAATATGGAAATTAAGGGAAAAAAGAAGAAACAATATAATCAGATGAAGATAAAATCCAATGTATAAATATAACGAGTCTTTGATTTCAACGTTTTGCATGCAGTTACGACCTTGACATGTTGAGGAGGGTGTGATTTTACCCATGATTCAAGGACTCTACAAGATAAAACTCAAATATATATACAAATAAAACTAAAAAATATATAAAAAAAGTCTATGAACGAGTAGGCTTGCTTGATTGACCTATTAAAACTTAGGGAAGCAAGTTCATAGGCACTCATATCCAAAGGAATATATATACTAAGTATCCAACATCTAGTAATAAAGTTTAAACAAAAACTCACGGTTTCCGTCGCGATGCCCAACCAGCATGTGCTTCAAACTTAGAAGGGCTTACCTGCTCATTTGATTTTTTATTTTTCAAAAAAAAAATGTCAATGTCTACTCGAAGTTGATAGATGAGACAACATATGCTACATGATTAGAAAAAATTACCACTTTGTTGCAACAACCACACAAAATACCAGATTTGTTTATGTTTATTTCTCCATGTAATAGTTTCTGCCAATACATGAAAAACATATTCAGGAAAGTTAAAGTGAAAGAAAATGTATGTAAGAACAAGTCATCATCAAAGCAACCTCTCCTTGAACAAAATATCCTACTGCAGCTCCATCTTTCAACACACTTTCTTGAAACACCAACTTATGCAAGCCTTGATCCCTTTAAAATTTAAAAAACGTAATAAAGGATAAGATTATAACATAGGAGATTAATACATCCATAAAAATAGATGTAAATGTTTTATATTTGAGAAACAAAATCAAACGTACTTCCTAGTTAGTCTCTGCGGACTCTTATCACAATATGTGTTGCACTTTATTCCTTTGTATGATGAAGTTTGAGGCACAACCGGTTTGTGAGATCTGAAATAATTAGATAGTGGACGTTATATCACCATCACAACAAAGATATTTTATAATGTACCATTATATAGTGAATCAAATTATGATTATCAAATAAACAAAATACATGTAATTAGCAGTTGTTGGTGAGACACGACTATTACTGGTCTGAGTTGTATGTCTTGGACTAGGTTGACTATTCTTTGATTCCTCACATGAACTATAGACTAGTCCTGGCACAACATTGACATCTTCAAAATGAAAAAAGTATTTCAAGATTGCTTCTTAGATTTTATGTAATAAGCATGCAAACACATCAAGAAAAGAGTGAGAAACTAAACATGTGATTTACAAACCTCTGCAATTCACACAAAACTCTGGCTTTTTCCCTCGAGTTGGTGCCTTATTATTCTTTTTGTTCTCCTTCTTATTCTTCAATTTCTTCTTACCATCATCACCATTTTTTGTGAAGGTTTCTTCAACAACATTGTCGTTTAGTTCTTCCTGTGAACTGGACATTCGTGTTTTCTTAGGTTTAGGAGTAGGAACCATATTTTGGTTCTTACGAGGTCGGGTTTTACTCAATGAGGTCCCGATCTCAGAGTGAGAGTTAAGTGCAAAGGCAAACTCTCTCTTGTGCCCTGCACGTACTTTAGACTTTATCACGAATTGTTCAGCATCACTAACATTCGTCATTTATAGTATAGTAATAGTTCAATTAAATGAAAAATAATTAATACAAAAAATAGAGCAGCGCAGAAACACCGAAGCACGCTCCTAATGAGATAATAGAATAAAAGGTTGAAGAAAGAAGAAAGAGGAATTAGGGATTGAGATGAATTTGCGAAATTTGAGAATTGGGTTAAAGAAGGGAACTAAAGTGAATGAGACAGAGAGAAGAAAAGAATTAAAATGAGATAGAATTTGCTGTCAAGACCTATTGCTTTTAAAGAAGAAGAATTTTTGTTTTCCTCGGTATACATTTCTGTCACAAGAAATGTGGGTATTTACAAGCAAAAATGACAAATAAAACAATATAAAATATAGGTAAACATTAATTAATTAATTTTATTTAAAAATACTTTTCAAAAAATTATTTTATTATCAAAAAAGGAATTTATCTTATATCATTTTAAATAATTTAATTACCAAATGTACTTTGTCTAAATTTTAGACCAAATACATTTGAATTTTTTCATCTCATTCTCTTATATTTTGTCACGAAATTGTTAATTGTATAAATAAAATTAAATATTATTAACTACTATTCTTAATTAACATATTTTTTCTATTGATTCTTAATCAAATAAAATAGTCGGGAGAAACAAATTTCAATTTCTGGATGAAACATTTATTTGCCATGCTTTATTTACCTCTCCGATGCTCTAGATTATTAAGGGCTCTGCTGCTATTTAAAATTTTTGTCGGTGAAAAATAATATTATTTTAATTTTGAGGTTTGAAGATTTATTTCAAATCAGTATTTTATTGTGGAGATAAGAACACAACATTGTATTTGAAAAATTTATTATCCATCTACTAACAATATTGTATTTGAAACATTTTTTATGGGTGAAACGGGTATCATCTCCACACAACTATAGTTTATTATTTTATTAATAATATTTCAAATGCAATCTATTTTACTTTTTGTTTTGATTATTTACTTTTTACTTTAATCTAAATACATATTTTTAAAATTTTGAAATATCTTAAAACTAACAAAACACAAATATTTTTTTCTTTTTGTATATTTATTTTATAGATACTAGCTAAAAGGTGGCACTCACATGTCTATCTTTCTGCTCTTTTTATTGCGCTAACGTTTGAAAATTATGAACGGTGGATTTTTTTAATGAAATTTTGATTTTGATTAAAACTAAAAATATAAATATTTGTTGCTTTCAAAACCATGATTATCTATTTCAATGACATCCACAATATAACAAAAAAAAAATATAATCTATTTTTTTTATTGACACCAACAACAATCTTTATTATAGAAAAAGATATTTTAGGGTATAATTGAGATAATGAAAAAGTAAGTATAAATATATTTATCTAGTTTGTTACACTTTTTAAATAATAAAGAAAAAAAATCAGACATATATATTCATATCGTGTTTGTTACTTTTTTAAATATTTAAATTTATTCTCATCTATTTGCTACATGTGTTATTTGTATTGCGACGACATTTTTGAAAAGAGAAAAAATCAGTCTTAAAGAGCTGAAAGAGGTTATTTTCTTATATATAGTATAGATGCAAATTTGGAAGTGACCTGTGTGAAAGCACAATTAATTTTCCATGAATATTTTTCTAAAGAATTTAATTACTTTTAATAATATAAAGAAAATTAAATCTAATTAAAGTTCTTAATTTAACATTAATATTCAGAAACTATTAGGATCCGTTTGATGGTCAGGATAAGATAAAGATAATATATGATATGATGTTGAATAAAGACATAATATGATATGGACGTGATAAGCATAAATCCTATCATGTGTTTGATGCGCACATGATAATAAACATGATATCATTATATTTAAATTAAAAATTACTCTCATAATTAATTAAATATTGTAAAAATGGCATGTAATTAATTATAATAACAAATACATGATATCATTATTTTAAAAATGACAACATTTTAAAAATGGCAGAATATCATGATAATAAATAAGAAATTATCTTCTAATTCTATCAGGATAGTTTCTAACTCACAAAAATTACAAAGAAAAGACAAGATAGGATAAGAAAATGGTTTATTTTATCTTATCTCTTTAAGAAGGATATGATTAATATATCATATTTTGTCTCCCTATCATAACAATCAAACGGGCCCTTAGATTTTTTTTATTCCTCTCTTTATTTTCTTGAATAAGGTAAATTAAGTCATCGAAATTGACATTGGTGAGAATCGAATCTGAAACATTGAGATGAACACATTCCAAAGTCTCAAGCCAACACCACTGTAGCAACCCAAGTGGGTTCAGAGGTTACTATAAGCAATCTTACTTGTAGAACTATCATACACCCTCTAAAGCAAGATTCAAACCTAAGTTCACCATGTTGTAGAGGATACTAGTCCCTTCCAAATCCAATGAATCCAACCCACGTTGGTATGTTTTTATTTGTTAATCATTTATATAAATGCGTGAATAAGATGATCAACTTTATCATCGAAATTTATCTTGGTCAAATTTGTGGCATATGGTAAGGACTTAAACATAATTAAATAACATAAATTAAAAATTCATCATTCATTATATCACTTCTAAAAAAGGGTCTTTTAATTGTAATAGAACAATTATGCTTGAGGTTAGTTGTTGAGATGAGAATTTATATTGATGATGTATTATGATATTGAGACATGGCTACTTGCAGATTTATTTATGTTGGATGACGGTTGAGATATTTTATTTAGGTGTTGATATTATGATGTTTTATTCTGTTGCGATGATTTGAGAAAACTATTATTTATGCATGCTTGGTGATTTATTGAAGATGTAACATCTAGATTCTTGATATGTTGTATCATTAGCGTAATTTATCGCTTTGAGAGTTTAGGGTTTTACAATTAGCAACAGATTTAAGAATGAAATTGATTAGTCAGGAAATCTCAGCTTAGAAGAAAAGAAAATGCAGAAAAATAAACTAATGGATTGCCTCCCATTGGACGCTTGTTTAACGTCTTAATCCCGACGATCAATAGATTGCCTCCTATCCAGCGCTTCTTTTGAGGCATTAGCTTGACAAAATAGGTGACCTCCTATTCATCACTTGTTTAACGTCTCGGCTTGATTTCCTTGTTGTTCGTTTAGTCATCATGATAACTAATCATTCTCTTGAGAAGCTCCTTAATTGGTTTCCCTTCAATGACCGGGCTTTCTTGAACTTGATTAGATCAATACTATACTGCAGCAATATTTCAGTTTGAGATAAGAATGTGGCCTTGTTTAAACATAAACATCATCAAATCTTAGTTGAACGAAGGAACAAACCACACATTATACTAGTGTGGATGATACGATAGCCCACCATGTCTTCGTGTTTCACCGCCATCCTTTGAATACCAGTTGGCTTGCCATACTTGTTAGTTTTTCACTTTGTATCTTCCTCAGCCAAATATTATAACATCTTTTCTTGATCTTTATGAGACATTCCTCAAACCATCTTTTCATACTCGTCCTTCATTTTAGCATATGGTTCTTTAGTTAAACTACAGTGAAAGTTTATCTAACGATCCCTTTTTGTTGTGTTTCGTAGTAACTACTTTGATGCTCTACAAGGCGTTTCCACTTAAGGGTGACAATGGTTATATAGAAAGGGTTATAGAACCATAGAGGAAAACCTTATTTAGCATATAACTCTCTTTTTGCTATGTTTTTGTGAAACTTGAAGCGTGCTCCTTGTTTTAGAATTTAGGTTTGGCTTCTTTTGGGTTGCTTCATCTCCAAAATGCAAAGATGCATCTTAGTGTTGTGAAGATTGAAATGAAACAGAGGAGTTGAGGGTTTGATGGATGATATTGTGAATTTCATTGTTTGAGAAAAAAGTGAATATGGAAAAGACTGATTTTGAAGTATTTGATTGTCATTTTATTTATTTTTTTAGATTGAAAATAAATAAAATATATGATGGTTTTGCTGTTTTTTACGTCATAATTTTGTTTTGAGGGGTGCCCATAACTATTAGTTTTACGAGTAAAAAATATAATAGTTGTTTGTACTTATTGTTTTAATATTTTTATGGAAACATACTAATTTAATAAAAAAAATCTCATAATTTCAAATTAAGAAAAACAACAAAATAAAAATGGTTGATCCGTGTGTAATAGATTTAGACACCTTAAATAAGTGATTAGAATTGAATTTCAAAGTTATTACTCCCTCCTACCACATATAACAAAAAAATCTTGTCAATTTATATAGTGTAAAGTGTAACCACCATTTTGGGTCTAAAAGTGTAATTGTTTGACAAATTGAGAACCCAATTATACAAAATATCAAATTGCTTCTTCAATTAAGGTCAGTCAAAATATTCTTCCTATCAAGTAGTTACCTTAAAGTTGATGGTGTCAAGTTAAATAGCAGAGTGACTAGTCCATGTTGATGCACATCGCATGGAATCCCAAAAGCAAATTTTATCCTAGATTTTTTTTTGTGTATTACATTTGTAACCTTAAAATAAATTATCATTGCTAAAGAGTATTAAGCATACAAATTGATTTTTTTTTAAAATACAAATTAAAGTTTTTAACTAGTAGTGTGTGACGCAACATCAACTTGAACAAACCACGATATCATTTAACATGAGTCATCAATATTTCTAACACAACTATTTTACGAAAGGAACACTTTAACTAACTTAATCAATTTGAGTTAGCAATTTAATATTTTCTTAGTTTTTGGTCTCAAACCATCAAACATTTACAATATATGAACATCCATAATAGGGACCTCAATTTAGAGTTCTTAAATGGGTCTCACGCGTACACATTATGCTTTTATAATTTTTTAATTACGATATCTAATAAATACTTAGTCACTCCAATGAAGACCTTCTGACAAAAGGTCTAAATCGGTCCCACCATTATCTCTTCATCATTTCATTCCAACGATACAATGATTATTTTAAGGGTCTTGTTAACTAGTGCCTCCAAGGAACTAGTTAAGGAAAAAAAAATATTTGCATTGAAAATATCATCTTTTACACTTTTTAAACTTTGACTACACAAGTTCCAAGATACTCATGTTTATATTTGGTTATCTTAACTAGTGCTACAAAGGTACTGATTACCATTGTTCTTATTTTAATTTTAATGAAAAGTAATGTGGGATCCACTTAAGAATGAAGAAGAGAATCCCTGAATCATAGAAAACCAAAAAAAAAAAAAACTTTAATGAAAATACCTATTAGATATCTGGTCTTAATAAACTGTGAAGATGGATGGTCCGAAGAGCAAAATTATTTTTTGCACTTTAGTGTTCATTATGTCACATCACATCATTTATTTATTTTGAACATTTTTCTCATTATCATTAAAAAAAAAAAAAAAAAAGTACCAATTCAAATTGCAAAACTGGAGGGAACAAATAAATCTCTCTAACTTCATCTTCCTCGTCACTCTCTCGATTCCAAACCCTACCTTCTTCTTCTTCTTCTTCTTCTTCTTCTTCTTCTTCTTCTTCTTCTTCTTCTTCCTCTTCCAATGGCGGAAACCCTAAGTCCTACCAAACACCGTCTCCCAGTTGCCGCACGCATCCAATCTCCCACCAGCCCCTTCATCTTAGGCTCCAACGACGACCAGCTCGAACGCGCTCAAGCACGTGCAGCACGCGCCGCTGCAATCCGCCGCAAGAATCTTCCAGTTTCGCAATCTCTCGATGCCGACTCCGATCCGTGTCTTAACAAACAGCAGATCTTCGATTTGTTCCAGAATTGTATAAAGCTCGCCAGCGAAAATGTAAACAAAATTTGAAATTGAAATTTCAGTTTTAATTTTTAATTTTATTGTTTGATTTTTTGATTTTGGGATTTTTTTTGTGCAGAAAATTAATCAGAAAAATACTTGGGAATTGAACTTGATTGATCATCTTACTGATATTATTAAGGCTGAAGAAGAGAATGATACTGAGACTAATTTTCAGAAGGTATGTATGCTTAAAATTAGCGTTATTTGTTTTAATTTCTTGGTTTAAGTGTTTGGATTTGATTTTTGGTTTTATAATTTAAGAGATTAGATGTTTGTTGTAAAATTTTGTTATAATGTGTGAGGTCATGTGCAATTAATTATTCCAAATTTACTAGATTAGAGGAAATTAAATACTAGATTATGGGTTGCACATATGAACCGACAAGCTATGAAGCACTGGCGTAGATACGAACACTGGACACTGACATGTCGATAACAATTTAAGAAAATGGAAGTGATTGAATGTAATTACATGTGTTGGTTTTGTTTTAGACACAGAAACAACTTCAATCTGAAGTGTAGGTGCTATATAGCTTACTAGGGTGAGCCTATGTTGTCAATATCGCTGCTATAGTGGAATAGCGTAGTAGTGGTAGGGTTCGACACAGCGCTATCTCCCTGCAAGCTGCCTCACCAGTGGTGGTTTTCGTGGCTGCGGATTGCGGCCATCCCACTATCCGCTATAGCAATCTAGACCCACTACAGCTGTGCTTAATGGAGATGAGGAGTTGAAGATCAAGAGTTTGAATCAAGTAATTAACAAGATAATATTGATGTGGTGGAACTTAGAAGTGAAGACGAGGCCGACGCAGACGCAGAAGCATGATTTTGATTACTTTTAGAACTTGATTTTGATGGCTTGTCATTTTGTTTAATTTTAGAACTGGATTTTGTCATTTACAATGCTATGCTATTTTAATTACATTTAGAACTTATTTTGATCAGAGATGATAAAGTTGATTAAAGTTATTAAGTACGATTGTCCCTTTAATTTTTGTATTTTTGAGTATTTATGTATCTTGTCGGAATTTATGTTTAGTTTGTAATTTGTATATTGTTTTTTAGTCTTCACAATAGCGGTCATCCCACTATTGAATTTTTGGGTTCGGCGCTATGCGCTGCTATTTGGGATTAACAACATAGGGGTGAACAGACAAAGTTATGTATCTGTATACTTTAGGTAGTTTCATTAAAATTTTATTTTGGGCAGGCAAGCTGCACTCTTGAGGCCGGTGTCAAAATTTATTCACTCAGGGTGGATTCGGTTCATTCTGAGGCATATAAAGTCCTTGGTGGGATGAATAGAGCAGGCCAAGAAGCTGAGCAAGGTTACACTTATTACCCTCTTATTAAGCCTAGCATATTCTGATTCTCTCTTTTTTTCTTCATTATCTGCACAAGTTGCATTTGTTTCTCGATGATTGCTTTGTGGATGAGAGTTACAGGGATTGCTTTTCTTCTGTATTGTATAGTATAGCGTATAACGTATGTTATATTTCCTTATGTTTGATATCTTATGAATGTACAAATTCTAACGGTTTCATGCTGCAGTACATTTACTTTTGGTTTTGAAATATTCTGTTTTATATTAGTTCAAATCTAATGCTTAGTCATAATGTCAGACACTACACTGGAGGGTGTTAATGTTGAAAATGGACAAGGAAGCAGGAAAGAGACGGATAAAAAGGTCAATAGTCTGGAGTTTTTTGATCATGACTAGTTAATGATAGTTTTTGCTTAGTTTGAAGAGTTGTTTGTTCATGCAGTTGTCACCTTTGTCAACACTGGAATCATCTTTTGAGGTCCTCAATGTAAAGAAGTTTGATGGTGATCACAAATCCTTATTCCATTTCCGTTATTAGTTATAAGCAGCATGTTTGAGGTTGTGCTGAAAGCATATATGCTATTATATATTTTTTTCAGCTGCATTTGTCGTTGATCCCCTCTATCGTCAAACAACTGCGAAATTTGATGAAGGAGGAGCCAAAGGTCTTTTAATGAATAATCTCGGTGTATATGGTGGATGTAGGCTGCTGTTTGATTCACTAGAAGTACCTGCAAAGTGTATGGAAAGCCAAAATGAACCTGATATTTCGGATATCATTGATCTTTCTTTTGCCAGAGGTGTGTTTTGTGAAATATCCGGTGAAACTTCTTGTTACATTTGCAAACCGAAACACATTCAATGTGGTTACTGGTGATTTAATTTTCTTTGTAGATTGTGTTGAGGAGATAGTATTAGAGATGCGTGTGAAAGATGAAATTTCTCCAACTCTGAGGACTATAGTAAACCAGTTCGATGAAAATAATAAAAGGCCTACTGGTTTTCAACTTCCTGGCCAGAATTCAGCGGAAGAGCTTGATACCGATTTTAATTGTGAAAATGGCGCTGACAGAGAAGAATATGACAATGGCGCGACATGGAGTGACGATCATGATGACCAACCAGTCAATGCTGATCTAGGCTCTAATGATGTAGACCAAAGTTTCCCTAGTTATCCTCAGGTTTGTCATGTTTTAACCATATAAACCTCGACGGCTGTTTAGGATGAGATTTTAAAATAGCCTCTTTTGATATTCTAACAAGTGAGTGGTTCAGCGGCTAAAGTAAAATTCGAAATTTTGTAGGAAAATGAGCAGTTTCCCTCCACAGACTCTGATATGGATGACAGATTTGAAAATGTTGATGGGTTCTTATTCTTGAGTTTGGGTTTTAATTCAAAACATAATGCATGGGCAGGCCCTGATCATTGGAAGTATAAAAAATCCAAAGGTGGGATTTGGAGGCCAGCTAAAGAGATTTTATTGTTCTATTTTTCTTAGAATTGAACATTTTATTTATTTATTCTAGTTACTTTGTTGTAGTCTCTGAGGTTCAACCTACTTCCGAAGATGGGTCAACCCTGAAACCTAGGCAGACAAAGAGTAAGAAACAAGCCGAAGTTGATTTAGATTTCACAAATTCTCTGGAGAAAGACTTGTCTGATATATTTGCTCCTCCGAAGAATCCCAAAACATTACTTCTCCCTGAAAGCAGACCGCCTTGCAACACCAAACTTCCAGAGGACTGCCACTACCAGCCAGAGGAACTTGTCAAGCTATTTCTGCTTCCGGATGTGAAGGTAGTTTTTTTCTTTTTTGATCAAAAGAAAGTAGTTTCTGTAAGACGTAGAAATGAGTTTCAAAGTACTTTCTTGTATGGAGTGATATTAATTTATATTTATCTCTGATGATTCATGTTCTTTCTTTAGTGTCTTGGGAGGAGGGCAAAAAGATTCTCAGGTAAAATGTTTAAAATTTTCCTTTTTAAAAATGTAGACTAATTACCATGCTTGTACATATAGAGATCATTTAAAATGTCTTCAGCTGTCATTATATTGTATTTCAAGCTTAGGTGCATTTGCAGATGCAGATGGATCTAGAGATCAATTCAACGAGAACGATCCATTCCCTTCTTGGGACAATGGAAGTGCTTGCGGTGGTGATGAGGCTGGTGATTATGAAGGTGATCATCATAGTGACATAGAGGATCCAGGCACTCTTATTACACAGCCACGTCAGGTAGGTTTTATTGAACATACACATTGCTCTTAATAAATTCCTCTAGGTATTATACACACTGATGAAAGAATGAAGTCTTTCATCAGTGCATATACTGGTCATTAATTTTCAGTCAAAATATTGCAGCAGGAATTCAAGTATAATTATATATGCTCATTTCCAAATAACAGGTCAGTAAAATAGAAGTCCAGTATGACAAAACGTCCAAACAGGTTGATGTTCAAGTGCTAAAAGTTACTCTTTGGGATCACGTTCAAGCATCTGTTAAGCTTCCTCCTGTTCAGGTATACCAAAATTCCTCCGTTTCTTAAGAAATCTAGGGTACAATTATCCTTCCCTCTCTGGTTTCTCTGACTGAAATGAAATTTGCTAGTTAGTTTTTGTTAAGACACAGTGCTATTTTAACTCTCCATAGGATTCTAGGGCATTACAAAAGCTGTTTATTTTTGCCTCGCCACTGAATGATAAGTTCTAATTCTTGCATTGTTTTGTTTGTTGACTCTCTTTATTCTAAAGGGTCAAGAAGAAATAGTATCTTTCAAGAATTTATTGGCTAATTTTCCTGGCGAATGCAATGCCGCTGCAAACATCAGTGACATTTCTCCTCATTTGTGCTTCATATGTCTACTGCATTTGGCGAACGAGAAAGGATTGAGTATTCAAAGCTTCCCCAACTTGGACGATCTTTCAATATGCCTTCCACCTGTTGGTGATACTCATTAATTCTGCAGTTCAGGAATTAGAAAATAGTTCGGCAAGTGCTTTTTTATGATTTCTTTTGATACAGTTCCTGTCAAATTGGGATTGATGGATGTGCTTTCGTCAATTTTTCTTGCTTACTTCGATCAGTTTAAATTGTTATATAAAGTAGCCTTTTTTGGGATTTTATGTTAAATTTTTTAACTTAAAATAATATAATTCAATCACTGCTTTCAAGGTTCTCACCCATATTTTCGTTCATAGGCATTACCTAGTTATGATGAACTCTGTCCATTATTTTTTGGGTCAATAGATCAGCAGAAGATCATAGATAACAGATCTGGTTGAAAAACATTGATAGAAAACTTAAATTAAAAATTAGTCCGTAGTTATGAGTCCAATTTGTCCATTACAAATTTAATCTCAATTCCTTCAAAAAAAAATAATTTTAATCTCAATTGTCAATTGATATTTTTTCCTTGATTCATTCCCTCATATCATACAATTGACGTGAGCTTATATTTCAGTTTTCAGGTGGAGATTGTAACAAGTCGCTTTTGGTTAAGGTTGTTCAAGTCTCATCTTGTAATTGTCTGATCTATCGAGATGTACATTAGCTCTTGTTCATGACAGAGTTAACTCATGTTGTGCTCCCATTTGTATCCTATAACTCATGTTAATACTCAAAGTTGATGAATGGATGAATGGACTGACTGATTGTTATAGCACTACCCCACCCTACATTTGCTTGTAATTTATTGATAGTGTACTTTTTGCCTTGACTATTGACATTAAACTCAATTAACATAACCTTTTAGTTATCTCCGCAATATTTTGATAATTGAATCAAATTATCTCTTATATGTGGTACTCACTATTTTCTTTTCAAGTTTACCATGAAATAGATAAAATTATAGACCTAATTTAGTCTCAATTTTCTTCCTGTCAAAGTCGGCCTAAAAATTTAAAGATTTGAAGACATCCTATACGTCGTATTTGGGAAACTACCTAAAAACATTCTATAAAACTTTGAACTAGATTCAACAAAAACACTTGAAAGAGTCTCTTAGTTTAACTCAAGGTCGTATAAAACTTTTAACTAGATTAAGCAAACACACTTGAATAAGGTCATATGTTCGATTTCAACCATGAAAATGCAACAATGTTAAATCTTTTAAAAAAGATTTGCCAATCTTTGTAATCCTATCCAACCCAATACATTAACCTATGTAGTTACGCAAATACACAATACACAATTTACACACACAAAAAAACTTATAACTTATCCAATCATCTTTAGTTAATAATCTCACGCAATTCCCTTTCGATCCCTCTCAATTAACATTAAATCAATCGAGTAAAACCAAAGAAACAACCTAAACCACATGGGTTGGTCTAGTGGTAAAGGGTTTAGGTAGTGTACATTAAGTTATAGGTTCAAATCTGAACATCCAAAATCAAAGTAGCAACAATCTGAACACAGATTCAAGTCTAAGCCTCCAAAAACAAGCCAGTTGTAAAATGTTTTCCCTTAAAGCTTTATCACAGTAAATAAATAACACGGTTTTCTAGCTTTTAATAGTGGTACATGTAGAATCAATGGCCAATACCGTTTTAAGCTCACTACACCGTTTGGTTGAATTTCTGTGCGATGAGGAAACCCATATCCGGCATGGTCATCCATTTATCCCGTGGTGCATTGCCAATACCGGCGTAGGATAGAGCGTTTGAGACCTCTTTATACCGCCTATCATCATTAATCATCCTCCGATAGCGGGCATTTTCTACACCGACAAGCTCGTTGTAAAGGTTGTACCGGATTAGTTGGTGATCATCACTAGTCAAGTTACGTAGGACCCCAACTGCTCGGAACCCAGAATGACCATCACCAGGTACATCTGTAACCTTTTCAATAAAGTCATGCATCCAAATTGGGATTTGGTCTTTGTGTGGTATGTCGACCTTAACGAGTGTTGGCATCTTCAGATTTTTTGGAGTTGGCTTAGGAGGAGTAGGAGACATGTTGCTTTTCCGTGCACTCTTTCTACTCGTCCCTGTTGATCTTGTCTGTGAACCCTGTGTCTCTTACTCCTGGGAGTCAACAATCTCCCATAGCGAAGGGGACCGCTTGTCGATCGAATGCTTTGCTTATCTTTCTTAGGAGCTCCTTTGGTGGTGACCTTATTTGGCGGTGGACGCATAGAGGTGGTCTCCGGTAAAACAAATTATCGAAATTGTTCCTTCGTATGCAACTTCATGTTGTAATCGGCGTCCTTGAACCAAGCCTGTAATGTGTAAAACAATTGTCATTTTGGTTGTTGCTGAAAAATAGGCAGAAACATGCATTCTGGTGTGTGCACTGATAAGGTCCGGATTTCAAATTCCGGAACACATATGCAAATCCGGAATATAAAATTCAAAACTTCCCGATACACTCTTTGCATGAGCCTTAAATGCACTTGCATAGGGCGTAAATGTTACCTTTCAGATTATATAATCCGGAATTCAACAATATGGTCTGGATTATATAATTTGGATTGCACCAGTACAAGAAATTAAAACATAAATCCCGGGCAGAAGCTAAAGTAACACAGTTTTCTAAAAATATACATGAAGAATATCCCATTCTGACAATAGAGAGATGTCTGTTTTATGAAGCTTCGGGTCAAGCTCGTACTCGAACCTCAACCTCTTCCAGTGAGTGTGAATTTCATCCAAACAAAGGGCGGTGCCGTTCTTGATCTTCAAACTAATCATACAAGCACACGGTAATACGTAAGTGATCAAACTCAAACAACCACATTTTGATTTATCCGTACCAATTTCAAGTGCTTTATTATACTCCACTACGAGATGATGCAAAGCTTCCCTTGAAATGTTCCGGATCAACCTAGACCACAACACCTTTCCTTTGAACCTATGTTCAAGCATTATTATGCTCGTCTGAAACGAAGCATGTATTGCGGTATGTTGCAACTCTAGGATGTCATGAACGGATTGCTAGTTTGTACTCAAATCACTCATACTACTACTCAGATACTTTTTCAACCGAGCGTGTGCAGATTCAGCTCTGTTTGTTGTAGTATTCCCCATATGAAGGTTTTTGTCAACCCAAAACCTCACAAACTTCTCCTTAACCGGATCCAAAATTGTCTTTTCAACATAATCCAAAAACTTAGGAAATTTCGCACATACAACTTTTAATCGGGTCCAATTATCAATATATGCTTCCTCCGTTTCAGGATCCACAATATCCAACCATACAGCCATCACAGTCTTCACCACCGAAGCAGGTTTGATCGCTTCCCCATTCTTGCCTTTGAGATCCTTTACTCTGCAATCCAATTTACACCTTGCTCTCACATTTTGTCCAATATGATATGAGCACAACAAAGTAGTAGCTTTAGGGAAAACCTTTTCCACAGCATTGATCAAAGCATTGTCCCGATCAGTGACAACTACTTTGGGATAGAGATCTTTGGAGTGCAACATCTCACGGCACCTCTCAAGAGCCCAATAAATGTTGTCTTGCCTCTCAGATATCATATAAGCAAAAGCAATAGAGAATGTTTTCATGGTAGAGGTGTTACCGGCAAACTCAAGCAATGGAAGATGATACTTGTTGGTCTTATAGGTGGAATCCAACACAATCAGGATGGAGAACGTGTTAAACAACTTGATAGAATTTGGATGTGCCCAAAAAACATCACTGATATCATCAAAATCACGATACTTCCTACAATGATACACGTAACCATTATCAACCAAAGACTTCAAGAGATATTGCATGTCATTCCTCGTACCCCTAATGGACCGCCTATACCTGTGACATGCATTATAAACATGTTTGATAGTAGTTGAAGTGGTACGGTTCATCTTCCATAAGTTGGTAAGCATTTGCCTCGGAGGAATGTTTGAATCCACTATCTCTTCAAGGTGAACACGTTCATTTGGATTTACACGACCGGCGGTTTTATGACTTTTCAAAACATCTGTCATGTCATGGTTGTGTTTACCATCACCAACTTTGAGGCTCCAATCACCACTGGTCAACAAGTAACCTCTCAGCTGAAACGGACACTCGCATTTAACCGAACCAGCTATCTCGCGCCGACTCTCTCTTGTACTCGGTGTATGAACCTCCCCTTTCACATATCAAAGTAACAAATGCGCTTCTTCCATTGCCACCGTTATCAGATTTACCAATAACAGTGGAAAAACCGAGCTTCCTAGCTTTCTCTCGAACCCACTCCAACAAATCATTCCGTGTTGCAAACTTGTGTGTAGTGGTAAAATGTTCTCGTTGATCAATACAAACAACAACAACTGGAGGTGGTATAACAGGAGGAATAGGAGGAGGAGCATCCTCTACTTTCGCATCGCCTAAAGAAATTTCAAGTTTCGGTGGTGGTGGTGGGAGATTCTCGGATTTGGCAATTCTGGAACCATGCACATCTTCAAGTAAAAGAAGCAGCAACACAATAGGAGGTTCAATCTCAGGTGGATCATCATTTGGGGCATCAATCGGAACAACCATATCTGAAAACAGTGCCAGACATAGTTAGAAAATGAATATAGTTCTTGTACTGGTGCAATCCGGAATTCGAAATCCGGACCGCATGAATGCAGTTCGGATTTAATATTCCAGAACGGTACGGTACAAATCATATGACGTGATCAAAAGGAAATCGCCTAAAAAACGAATGGGGGAAGGTTTATATACACATTACCTTTGCATTCAGACGAAAATGATGATGTTAACCCCCCTTGATGGCCAGATTGCTGCTCCAAACCACGTTCTCACCCTAAATGGTGTGTTTTTAGAGGTGTAGGGAGTGTTTGTGATAAAGAGGTTGTGCTTCAGCTAGGTTCTGGAGAACTATATATAACATAGCTGTCCGGATTTCATTTTCCGAAAAAGAAATGACTATTTTTTCCGCTCATTTCAGATACATGGTGTTCAGAATTGGTATTCTGGAATGTAACCATTGTGTCCGGATTAAGTTTTCCGAGTAGTCTTTCACCCTGATCAAGTCAAAGTTTCACAAGTGACATAAAGCAGGGTGATTTTCTAATCATTTCGGATTATACAATCCAAACGTTATCCGGATTTTATAATCCAGACAAAGGGTATTTTCGTCAAAATCACAGGACGCGCGAGAAGACCACAAGGTGGGAAAAGTAAGTCTCTAAAAAAATTAATAGTTATGGACCACTGATTCAATGGTTAACAGTGTACACACCACAGCCCGTGTATCCTTGATTTGGGTTGTGACTAACACTTGGGATGTAATGAGATCAATCATGGCAGGAAGAAATCACTACTCAGATATGGGGATAAACCATTCTGGTTTTTTTTCTTCTTTCTGTTGTTGTTGTAGTGATTCAATTCTTTGTATGTTGCCACTGTTAGACTCTTATCCTAGCGTTCCTCGTCCTGGTTAGGTGTTTTGTGTTACTTTTTTTTTTTTGAAGGAAGGTGTTGTGTTATTTGGTTTCTTAAAAAAAAACCTCACATATACTATTTTGATTTAGTTCATACAATTTAATTTATGAGAAATTATATTTGAACAACCATTTTTTGACGACTTTTGTGACAACTTTATCTTTCATACGCATATTATATTTTTACTTTCTCTCTCTATTGCTTTGGTTTTTGTGCCAATCACTTATTTTCTTTGTAAAATTTTGGTTGTTGCAAAGGTTATCATATAAAATGATGTTCAAATAACACAACTCTTAATTTATATACATTACTAGAGTAATTTTTTTTTTAATAAATCACTTCCAATCAAGAATATGATTTTAAAATAGCTAAAATAAGGTAAAATTTATTCATCGTCAAATCATAGCTATTTTTACACCATCAAATTAAAAAAACTATTTGACTTTAATCATAACTACTTTTACGAACGAATATATGGATGCTTGTAATTTATTGATAGTATACCACTGACAAAAGTCTCTTTTTAACTCAAGGTCCTATGCTCGAATTCAACCATGAAAATGCAACAATGTTAAATCTAGTCTCTTTTTAACTCAAGGTCCTATGCTCGAATTCAACCATGAAAATGCAACAATGTTAAATCTTTTGAGAGATTTGCCAATCTTTGTGGTCCTATCAGGCTCAATAAATCAACCTCTGCAATTACGCACATACACAATTTACACAAAAAGGAAGAAAAAGAAACTTGAGTTTCATTCAGTAATAATCCCACGCAATCCCTTTCGATCCCTCTCAATTAACATTATACTAATCGAGTAAAAACAAAGAAACAACCTAAACAACATGGATTGGTCTAGTGGTGAAGGGTTTAGGTAGTGTACATTAAGTTATAGGTTCAAATCTGAACCTCCAAAATCAAAGAAGCAACATCTGAACACAGATTCAAGTCTGAGCCTTCAAAAACAAGCCAGTTGTAAAATATTTTACACGTAAAGCTTTATCACAGTAAATAAATAACACTGATTTCTACCTTTTAATAGTGGTACATGTGGAATCAATGGCCAAAACTGGATGGTAGAAATAAAACATTTGTATTTTACCCTTAACCTTTCATGTTCACATATGAGAACTACATGATTTACTATTACCAGCATTTAAAAACTTTGATAAGTAATATGCAAGAAACACTCCATTGAGGAGGCCATGCTATGTTTCTATGAAGTTTGTACTTTTCCTTGAGACTGAGTATTAGATTTTGCAGCCCCTTCTTTCCATCCTTTCTGGCGAGCTCGGAGTTCCCACAAAGAAGTTACTTTCTTCTGAGCGACTAATGCCAACTCGGCTTTCTCCCTTGCCTGCTCACACGTTTCCATACCAGAATTACACTTGTCTGCTTCCTTTTGATACTGAGATGCGACCTTCTTTGCTTCAAGCAGAGCCATGTCAGCTCGTCGCTGATTTTCCAAAGCTTGACTTTCACGTAGCTTTAGTTCTTCCGACAATAGCTCTGCAAAATTCTTTTCGGTGTCTCCATTAACTTCTGGATCAGGCTTAGCACAATCTAAATAGCAATTCCAATTAAGAAAAGAAAAAGAGAATTGGTCAGTGAAGGAAGCTAAGCCATAAAACACAGGTAAAAAATGTTATATAACAACACCGCTGTGGACAAGATGAATTTTCTGCTCGCGCTTTCATGTCATTTATAGCAGAGTTCTATCCAGTACAAAGACTATAATTCCTTATTCATGTTTTGACAAAAAACTACCCTAGATATAAACTTTATTTAATAGGTTTTTTGAACAGCAAAATGCAAACCAAGAATGAATCTTATGAAAAAACTGAACGGGAAAACAAACAGCAGAAACATGAGATTATTTTGCTATTGTAAAAGATGATTCTGGCAAAGTAGAAATAAGTTATCATAGTGCTCAAAGTGACTTCCAACAGTGGTACTCCAATTCCTACCATCATAAAAGTGTAAATCAAGGTATAACAGCAACACAATGAATGTTTCTACGGATTTTAGTGTAGTACATCTAGGATACAGAAACTAACCTCCAAATGAAATGTTGCTCAGCCCTGCAGAAACACAGTGAAAGAAACTGAAATAAGTATGTGCTCAATTTGCCTTTAAATGAGTAGAAAAGCAGTAAATTATGACAAAACCATGACAATGTCCAACTGAAGCTCTAATTTATGTGGCTGCTGATTAATGATTTCCAATTAATTAGTGGTAACCAAAATATTGTATTGTTACAGTTATGGTGCCTACTTTCACCTTTGTTTAAATTGATAACATAAATAATTATATGATGAAAACTATGGCGCTACGCTTCAGCAATAGGCAATAGGGTTTTAATTTACGGTCATGATTTGGGCTGTGACAGAACAGTTTTCAACGTTGCCAAATCTGTGGTGCGACCGTTGACCACGATTTTCTCTGCAATATCAAGATTTGCAACAGCAATTGTTACAGTGACTGCTATTTAAAACTCTGGCCATCAATTTGGCGGTGAATGTACTGCCGATTACTGTTGCAATTTAAGACTAGTTCAATAAGATGAATAATTGGCCATTAGTTTGTTAATTAGGTCTTGTTCTTAATATCAAATCAAAAGCATTGATGAAGTATAACATAAACAGAGAGGGAATTTGTTGGGGAGTTACATCAAGTTTCTTGTTGATAAAAAGTTGGTTGGTTGTAACTTCACAAGCGTCACAGCATAATCCAAAAATAGGTTAAGTGGAGACAACTATGTGGTTATACCTCATCAATATGGTTTATAATAAAGGCTTGCAATCTCAATCTGAGTGGTGACATAACTGTCTTTGATGTTGCCGCATCGGCAATATTTGACAACAACTATCTGCAATATCAAAAATCGCGACACAACCACAATCTCTACCGCAACATTGGTCTAATTTTGGCGGTGAATGTACAACAGATTAACGTTGTTGCAATTTATGACAGCATCAGTAAGACGAACTATTGTCCACTCGTTAATTAGGTCTTCTTCTTACTTTCAAATCGAAAACTTCGATAAAGTATACAACATAAACAGAGTGGGGAACTTAGATCAAGTTTCTTGATAAAAAAATGAAAAATCGTTGGTTGTAAAAGTTTCACATTCAAACTGGTCTACTAATTGCTTACAAAAAAACCCAAAAAACCCTAACATAATAATGTTAAATAAGCAAAATAATATGCACCATAATTTGAAAGGTTAAGATCAAAGTATCTCTTTATCAAATCATTACTCATATGAGAGCATATGATTCATTAGTTCAAGGATCAAATCAAATTCATTAGTTTAAAGATCAATTCAAATTCTCTCATAGAACTTAGATCTAAAAAAGTTCCAATTTTTTTTCTTCTTCTGATCCAAACCTAACTTAAACAACCCAATTAAGTAAAGATCAAATTTTTAACTAGATCTTAACATGGGCAATTAAGGAAAATCAATAAAAAACACAAAAATCATAAAGAAATAAACACAGACCTTGTGGAATTGAGAAAGTGGGTTGTGATGAACAATCACAGAGACAAGGGGAACAAGTTGAAGAAGAAGAAGAGTGTTTGACAGCAGCTAAACCTTCTTTGAAATGCCAATAGAGTGGTGGACCTAATATGTAACCTGCTATGCATACAGCTACTGTTATCAAAGTTGCTCGTAATAGCGTAACACTTGATTTGTTCATAGCCATGCTTCGTTCTCGAAGTGAAATCTAGATGGGGTTGAATCAAATGAAGTTGAGATTGTGTTTATGTTTGTGTCGGCGTACGCGTCGGTAAGTTGAAAGAGTGAGAACAGTTTGCTGCTGCTAGTGCTATGCTACTGGTTCCTCCTCTTTCGATCGATCTATCTACTTTTTCTCTTTTTGTTTGTTGATCTTCTCCTAATTTATGACTTGAATGTGCCCACCGTCAAATGTGCCATATGATGATAATGTCATATCAATCTCTCAATATACTTGTTTACGATTGTATTAATTCTTATAAATACTTGGTTATTGTCATATCAATTGATGTAATAAAAGAATTATTGTGAATTTTGATGAACTATTTTAACATTAAAGATTATTTTGATTAACGAATTGCATAATCAATAACTATTTTAGAATTTTGATACATTGAAAGATTATTGTTACTACTTGATAAACATTCAAGAACTAAAATGACTATTGATCCAAAAATAATATAATGAAAATCATAAATTATGACATCTAAGGTGAACCACTGCTTAGAGCCATCGAATCAAGTATTTAATCAAATTAATTACTTATTTAAATAAGTAAAGATAATTGATCTAAATGGTAAGAGACTTAAACCCTTCAAATTTTCATGGAGATTAGTGAAACCATCTGCAGTGACCGTAAGGTCCAATGAAATCTCAGTCTTTGAAAAAATAAATGCATGGAATTAAATTGTTGAAATTAGGAGAGATAAAATGATTAATGATGTAAATTCTTACACTTGAGAAAATTTGAGAAAATACGACGGCATGAAATCCATTTTCAAAGATTAGTCACCATTGAAATGACGGTATAATCTTCATACAATAAAATGATATATATATTTTTTTATTTTGTGAAAAAGTCAAATAGTTTATGTTATTTTCGGAATTAGAAAAAGTACCTTAAAAAGAATAAATCACTACCGAAGAGATTACCTGGTTGAGGCGTGACCAGATTGCTCTCTTTAAGACGTTTTGCGGCACTACTCGATTTGTGTAAGGTAGGCTATCAACTGCGTTGCCTCCAAGATAAAACCGCCAAGCTCACCTGTGCGATTACGTATTACACCGTAAGTAATCGTTCGAAAAATAACATCGCGTCGCACATGATATATATATATATTAAGCGCTCACTCTGTTCACAAAATTGGGTACCCCAAAGGCACATCCCTTGGAGGTCACCTCCCACTTATATAAACACTGCTAGTGGGTGTGTCCTTTCATATGTGAGACATTTTTTTAATTCACAGCAACACTAGTTCTATCTAACAGGACTTGTGTTTACTCTTCCAACATCCACTCAAATTCAACTAGTGTTCCAACAATCTCCAACTTGAATTTAAACAATAGTTTCGAGAAAATAACGTCAAAGACGTCTCTATAAGGTTGCTAAAAAACTAAGGTGTCGCCTACAACTTGAACCTTTGCATAACGGATACTATTCTGATTTAACAATAGTTACTCGTAGCATTGAACTATATCTCAGACATAGAACCCGCACACAAACCTTTTCCTAATGTGTTTTTTAAATGCCAGTGCATTTATGATCCTGCACATCTATTGCAGTTTTAACTAAGGCTCTAGGAATTCTGCCTCGAAACTCCATTGGAACCGACATTAGCTATGTACTCCACTAAACATAGATTATAAATCTCATTAAGAGTTTATATTATTTCATCCTTCTTTCGCTGCAGGATCATCCTTCTCTAGTATTATCATAGCATATTCGATCACCTTATGACTTAGTATTACCCATTGAACCTAGATCTTGGGATCTCCAGTCATATAGGTCGAGTTACCATCATTTAGTGAGCTATAGCCATTAGTCTCATCCTACTGGTTGTATTTTGGACTTCCTCTCTTGTTAGTCCGTTCGTCAAAGGATCAATTAAGTTTTCATTTGTGCGTACAAAATCTACTCTAACCGCTCCATTAGAGAGAAATTCTCTAACTGTGCTGTGTTTTCGCCTTATCTATCGCCTCTTACCATTGTAATAACGATTCTTAATCTTTGTAATAGTTGCGATACTATCACAATGAATTAACACAACTGGCAACAGTTTTTCCTATAAAGGGATCTCAGCTAGCAAACATCTTAGCCAACTTGCTTCTTCATTAGCAGTAACTAGTGCTATCTGTTGAGGCAAAATCCCTACTTAATTTTAAAGATAATAAACCTTGATGATTAAGAAATTAATGGACTTTAATTTATTTCTAGGTATTTAACTTGTGCTCTTGAATGTTTAACTAAGACAGGAACAAAGTTTAAATCATACCAAGATACAAGAAATTAAAGGAGATTTGGATTCATGAACTAACTCTAAGTTTAGAAAGTTAGTTCAGAATGTTGCTCATAGTTCAAAATGTTGCTCATAGTTCAGAATGTTCAAGCAGAGTTCAGAAAGTTGTTCTTATACAAGCCCAGAAACTAAAGAACATACAAGGCACACGTGACATGAATAAATGTTCAGTAAAGTACATTGTCATGGATCAATCAAGCTATTAAGGCATGTACAAGATTAATGTAAAGAAGGATCTTCAATGTTGACTATGAACATTGAAGTACTAGGAATATTCCAAAGAGAATATCATCCTAGATGTTACAATCACTGCTCTTCATTGTTGTTGCACTGATCATCAGAATGTTTAACTCAGCACATGCTTTAACTATGAACAATACAGTTGGTGAAAAGTAAAAGCGAAAGCAAAAATCAAGCTCAAAGTCTCATTCAATTATGATTAGACACGTATGGGAGTTGATACATTACATGGACCACACAATCCCTCAAAGCATGGGCATGAAGTTGCAGATCCACATTCCTTTCTCCTGCACACATTCCAAGGAAAATCTGGAAAGACATTATCTAGCAACATTCTGATGTTAGTGCAAAAGACACTACTCATGGACAATGCCCAAAAATTCATCTGACATGCATATGATGAACCCAGATGAAGATCATCAAGAATACACCAACATTCTGATGAATTCTCAAGAACACAACAATATTTTGATGTTCAAAATGTTCACCCAAATTTTCAAGTAAAAGCTAGTGGGGCCCAGGACACATGATACAAGACCATTGGTCACTCTCCAACGGCTACAAGAGATCAAAACACTCTATAAAAAGAAGTGGAAGGCTCGACATTACTTGCACCTTTGCAAAGCATACAAGAAAACAACTTAAGAATGTATGAAGTTTTAGCAAAGCAAAAATTCACAAAGAAACTCTAAAGATTATTAAAATCTCTAAGAGTGTGAATAACTTCTCTCTTGTCTTTTTAAAGATAAACTTCCCCCGCCATTCTTCTTATTTCTTTTGTCTGATTTTAATCATGCAAACTACAAATTGTAAAGAAAGTCTCATCTACCTTTAGGGGTACTAAAGTGTTAGTTTGAGCATAAGGTGTAAAAGTCTAAGTGGGTAACTTAGCAAGAAGGTGTAAGCCTGTTGAGGCTAAGAGAATACAATTGTTGTAATTGTTCAGGTGAACACGATTATAAGGTGCAAGAATTGAGAGGTTATCTCAAGCATCATAGTGGAAACTATCACAAGATTTTGAGGAGTGGACTAACCCACATTGGGTGAACCATTATAAATCTCTATGTGTTCTTCCTCTCTTCTCTATACTTTTAATTTACAGTATACACTACACACACATACACATATACATACTTAAACTGTTTTTTTCTTCATAAACACTTCAGAACGTTATGAAGTCAGTTTACTAACTTAACTATTCCAAGTCCAAAACTTGAGAATCAATTTTAAGTTACATATTTAATTTTTTAAGGGTCACAATTCAATGCCCCCTTTCTTGTGACTATTTTATCTACTTCAATTGGTATCAGAGCCCGGTTCTAAGGGTTTGAACACTTAAACAAGTGTTAGAGAAAAGATTTAGGAAGTATGTCTAAAGTCAAGTACATAGCTGAAGGAGGATCATCAAATAGACCACCACTTTGCAATGACTCAAACTACTACTTCTAGAAAGGTAAGATGGAACTCTTTATCAGATCTCAAGACACAGATACGTGGGGTGTTATCACAGATGGAGACTTTGTTCTAACAACCAAAGAAGAAGTCATAAAAGAAAAGAGTGCATGGTCAACATATGACAAAGCTCAGGAGACAAACCGGTGAAAAAGGTAAAATCACTTGCCTTGAAAGCATCTCAACAAACCTCATCAGCAACTGAAGATGATGTGCAAGAACCACAAGAATAGAAAAAGTTCATGTAGAAGAAGCTAAAGATGAACTTGCACTAATCTCGAAAAGAATACAAAGAATGATGATGAGAAGAAATCAAATCAGAAAGAAGTTTCCCAACACAAACAACAACACCAGAATTGAAGAGGACAAAAGTCAAGTCACTTGTTTTGGATGCAACAAAACTTGGCAGTACAAAAGTGAATGTCCTGACATTAAAAAGGTGCAAAGAATACCACCCTTCAAGAAGAAGGCTATGATTACTTGGGACGACATGTAAGAAATAGAACCACAAGAAGATGAGGAAGTCAAGATGTGCTTAATGGCTCAGTCAGATGATGAAGAAGAGGTAATTGTCTACAAAACTCATCCTTTATATAGAGATCTTGAAAGTAAAATTGACAGTCTCTTATATGATTCAAATTTTCTAAATAATAGATGTCATTCATTAATCAAAGAACTTTATGAGCTAAAAGAAGAAAAAGAGAAACTTCAAAGCAAGTATGATGAATCTAGAAAAACCATACAAACTTTGCAAGGCTCTCATTTCAAAATGTCTGAACAACAAAAAGAGTTAAATAGAAAACAAAAAGGCATTTTTTCTAAACCTTTTGAGGTACAAAAGGAAAACACACTTTTGAAAAAGGAAGTTGAAGAATTAAAAAATGATCTTACATATTTTATAAAGTCTACAGAAACATTTCAAAACATTCTGGGATCACAAGATAGAAGTGTTGAAAAATTTGGTTTATGATTTAAGATCCAAACAAAATTCTTAAGAGTTTTGTACCTCAAAAGGCTGAAACTAAAATGAAATGTTCATACTGTAACAAACCAAGACATTTTGATTCAGCATGCTTTCATAAGAAAAATTTTGTTAGAAAAAATAAGATTAATCTTAGTTCAGAACGTTCTCATCTCAATAGATCAGAAATTCACAAAAGGTTGAGAAGGCTAAGAAGATATGTTCCTACTGCAACAAATCTGATCATACAAGATAAAATATTACAATAAGAAGAGATCTCTTAGAAGAACTAACCCTCAAGGACCCAACATTATATGGGTACCTAAATTTTTTGTCTTGTCAAATGTATGTCCTACCTCAGGGTGCAAGAAGAAAGCCCTGGTACTTGGATAGTGGTTGTTCTAGACATATGACAGGTGATAGGAATTGCTTTCTACCTTTTGAAAAGAAGGATGGAGGACTAGTGACATTTGGAAACAATGACAAAGGTAAAATCAGAGGTAAATGTACTATAGATAAACTTAACTATGCTAAAATAGAGAATGTTTAGTATGTAGAAGGATTAAAACACAATCCACTTAACATAAGTCAATTGTGTGATAGTGGATTTGAAGTTGTATCTAAACCTAACATATGTGAATTAAGACAAACCTCCTCTAACAAACTATTTTTTTCTGGATCAAGGAAAAAGAACTTATATGTTTTAGATTTAAATGATATGCCAACTAAATCATGTTTTATGTCTCTTGAAAAAGATAAATGGATTCGGCACAAAAGAAGACGATCAAAATGTTCAGGATCTATCACTTCAAAGTCCACCTAGAAGTTGCAGAATGGTAGAAGATCATCTTGTAGATCAAATCATTGGAAGCACGACTGACGGTGTAAGAACTAGAATGTCCTTTAAAGGAAACCACAAGACAATGATTTCTCAATTGGAACCTAAGTTAATCAATGAAGCTATAATCGATGACTCATGGATTGAGGACATGAAAGATGAACTTTCTCAGTTTGAAAGAAACAAAGTTTGGAACCTAGTTCCAAATAATCAAGGAAAAACCATCATTAGAACAAGATGGATTTTTAGAAACAAGCTTGATGAAGATGGTAAGGTTGTCAGAAACAAAACAAGGTTAGTTGCTCAATGTTACAACCAACAAGAAGGTATTGACAATGATGAGACTTTTGCACCAGTAGCAAGGTTAGAAGCTATCAGAATTCTTCTTGCATATGCTGCACATAAAAGCATTAAACTTTTTCAAATGGATGTGAAAAGTGCATTTTTAAATGTTTTTCTAAATGAGGAAGTTTATGTAATTCAACCTCATGGCTTCATAAATGAAGAAAAACCTAATCATGTTTTTAAACTCACTAAAGCATTTTATGGTCTTAAGCAAGCTCTCAAAGCTTGGTATGATAGACTTAGCAAATTTTTAATTGAAAAAGGATTTTCAAGAGGAAAAATAGATGCCACACTTTTTAGAAAAACCCATAACTCTGACTTACTTATAGTTGAAGTTTATGTGGATGATATCATTTTTGGTGCTACCAAAGAGAAAATGTGTGAAGAATTTGAGATGAGCATGATGGGTGAACTTGGTTTTTTCCTTGGTTTACAAATCAAACAACATCCAAATGGAGTTTTCATAAGTCAAGAAAAGTATGTCAAAGACATTCTTAAAAAATATAAAATGAATGAGGCAAAAATCATGGTCAGCCTTATGCATCCATCTTCAAGTTTAGATAAGGATGAGAGTGGAAAATCTATTTCTGAAAAAGAATAGAGGCATGATAAGTTCATTATTATATTTGACTGTTAGCAGACCTGACATAGTGTTTGCAGTAGGTTTATGTGCTAGATTTCAAACATGTGCAAAATAATCTCATTTAACTGCAGTTAAAAGGATTTTTAAATATCAAGTACTACTGATCTTGGCCTTTGATATAGAAAATGTTTTAGTTTTGATCTTATAGCCTATTGTAATGCTGATTATGCTGGAGACATAGTTGAGAAGAATAATACAAGTGGCTCCTGTCAATTATTGGGAGAAACATTGATTGGATGGTCTTGCAGAAAGCAAAACACCATTGCACTCTCTACAACTGAAGCTGAGTATTTATCTGCAGCAAGTTGTTGCTCTCAAGTTTTGTGGATCAGAAATCAATTGGAAGATTACTTTATAAGGTACACAAGTGTCCCTATTTTATGTCTAGACATATTGAAATAAAGCATCATTTCATTAGAGACCATGTTCAGAAAAAGGATATTGCATTAAACTTTGTTGATACAAATAATCAACTAGCTGACATTTTCACAAAACCTTTAGCTGATGATAGATTCAATTTTATCAAATAAAAATTGTTAATCATGAAAAATCCTAATAAAGATGATTTATGCTAAGTTAATTTGTAAATGATTGTTGGTTACTGTTTAGATTATGTTTCGTGATTGTTTTGATGATGAAATGTATTATGAAAAGTGGATTAACTTGGAGTAATTGATTGTTTGTCTAAAAATGCTATAATTGCTAAATGATGAGATTTTACTTATTTGTTGTGGTTAATACTTGATGATGATTTTTGGTGATGATGACTTGTTGATGTATGGATGTAAATAATTGATAATGCAAATGATGGGTTTTGGTTAAGATATTAGATGATGGTGTAAATTATATAATATAGAGTTGTGAATTGTGCATTGTCGAGTCTTTACTTGAAAGTCCATGCATTCATAGTCACGTTGAATCTTTTGGTGAAGAATGTAACTTGTGGGGGTTACGTTAGTTGGTGAGGAACATAATTGGTGGATTACGTTAGTTGATGGATTAATAGGTAATAGTTACTTCCGACATCAAAATGGTATCACATGCATGTAGAAATGTGTCTAGAACATTGCATGCACAAGAGTCGATATGATTTGTCTCATACTTGATTATGTGATTAGGTGAATTGTGTGGAGTATGTGGTTGATGAATTATGTGAATTGATGTGATGTTGTGTACTCAATATGATTGCTTGGTGATATTTGTACACATGAGATGATGTTATGGAATTGTGAATAAGGTGATGACTTGAGAATGATGTGATGATTTATTGAAGATGATATTCACATAATGTTATGGAATTTTAGCAATGATGAATATATATATATATATATATATATATATATGCATGATTTACTTGAAATCCTATAATGCTATTTTTATGCTTATATCTTTTTAAGTGAGTATTA
>Ga0315913_1000398_pt1 | contig 37581 bp, 18 predicted proteins | sample MpolsnodulesMG_FD_207736 | JGI IMG/M metagenome (GOLD analysis project Ga0315913, IMG submission 207736) | Medicago polymorpha root nodule microbial communities from Los Angeles, California, United States - small nodules | ecosystem: Host-associated > Plants > Roots > Nodule | place: USA...
TGGACACCTGGAGCAAATAATTGATTGGGATCCTTGGATTGCTTATCTTGATGGCCACCCCAAGTGACCAATAAGGGTTGCTTATCTTCTAGATCTTTTGAGTTGGCTTCATGGACACCTGAAGTAAATAATTGATTGGGATCCTTGGACTCCTTATCTTGATGGACACCCCAAGTGACCAATAAGGGTTGCTTATCTTGATGGCCACCCCAATCAAATTGTTTTTGATCTTGCAGCTCTGTCTTCAAGTTTCTAGCACTGATGCCTTGACCATTCTACAAACGATATTATTGTGAATATTAGGGGGGCCAATTAACTAGCCAAATTAATACGTACTAGATGTATCAATTGCAAGGACTTTTAACTATGAAAAATTAGTGCAATATAAATAGAGAGAAAGTATCTAATTACCGTAAAGAAGAAAAGGACTAAAGAGAGAAAGTAAAGTGTTAACGTAGTAGCCATCTTTCGTCAATTTGAAAGGATCTTCACCTTTGAGGATGAGTTCCACTTCAAATAAACTAAGCTTTTTATAGGTGCTATTGAGGTTGCATTCGTTTTAAAAAAGCATTTTTTTTTAAATATGTTTTTGGTCCTTATAAATATATCAACTTTTTCGTTTTAATTACTCTAAAATTTTCCTTAGACTTTTAGTCCCTATAAAATTTTCAATCACTATTTTTCGTCCATATTTTTAAGTTAACTCATGTGTAACCTTTATATGTTTTTAAGAAATTATATAAAAATGTGTAGAATGTTATAAAAATTCCTCCCAAAAAATTAGAATTTTTTAATGTAACATGAATTAAATATAAATTTTAAACCGCCAAAAATGTAAAAATTCATATTTAATTCATGATTTGTTAAAGAAATCTATTTTTTTAAGAGATTCTTATAATATTATAAATTTTTCTGCAAAATATTATTCAAAAATATGAATTCTACACAAGCGTCTTCTTAAAAGGAGGGACCAAAAGTGAAGATGAAATTTTTTTGTGGGATTAAACGTTGACGAATTCTTTTAGAGAGACCAAAATAAAAAGTTGGTATATTTATAGAAACCAAACACATATTTAACCTTTTATTTCTGCACAAGAAAGCCGAAAAATAATACATAATAATAACAACAACAACTAGACTCCATCTCGTGTCATCTACAAGTTTTTTAGAGTTTCATATACAAGTTTTAAATTGACTATATTGTTAGAAATCACTCATTAATTGGTAATCAGAAACCAACCACTATAATTTAATAAAATACAACAATCTTTTAAAAATCAGATCGTGATCAAACCAGTGAAGGCATTGATCATTCGTTTATTGGTCGAACCACTGAGTCATTGATTAATTGCATGTCTAAATTTGATGACCCGGTTTTTTAATCGGTTTTTATATAAAAAATTATACTCCCTCCGTTTTTAAATACAAACAAAATTGATTTTTTTTTGTTCATTCATTTAATGATGTATGTGGTTCATAATCCAAAAAAGTAAATTTTGCTTATACTCCCTCCGTCCCTATATAAGCACCCTTTTATTAGAGGTAAATGGTGCTTATATATATGGACGGATGGAGTATTTAAAAACGGAGGGAATACATGTAATAAATCAGATTGAATTGGATGACTTAAGTTAGTTCACTCTATATTAAAAAAAAAAAAAAATTATGACATGAATTTCATAACAATATAAATTAATACATTTAAAAAAACTACAAATTTAATAGGAGAGTTGATGTGATTGGGAAGGTCGGTGTGTATATCAAAACAATTATTACTATTTTTTACTCCGTCCTTGTATGTAAGTCCCATTACTTTTTTTTACATTTTTTTAAAAAAAGTTCTTAGTACAATTATTGTGTTTATTTTACGTGTTAATATTATCAAATTGTCTTTTGTTTGTATGTGTATTAAATTTGACTTTTCATATTTCAAGACAAGTTAGTAGTATGTTTAGGAAAAAATAATAAATGCATCTAGTAATTTAAAAAAGAGTTTATATTTAGAGACAAAAATAAAGTCAAAGGGTGTTTAAATAGAAGGACAGATGGAGTATTATATTTAGGACCGGACACATCATAACTTGCGTGACACGAAGAGAGCAGAGTAATAACTCGTTTAACTCGCGAATACTAATATAAAAAGCGCAAGAGGTATAACATGGTAGGATTAGTTGATTACTCAAAAAAAAAAAAAATGGTGGGAGTAGTTGAGTTGCCACCATTTTGATAGTAATCTGCAGGGAGTAGTTGGAGTTACGTTAAATTTGAACGTATTTAAATTACAAATACATATGCATTTGTCGTTTTTATTGGTCATTTTCCTCATGATGTTTTTAGATAGTATTTCTCAAATGTATTTTGTGGTCATCAATTTAATCAATAAAATTATTTTCTAAAAAAAACAATGAGGTGTGTTGATAATTTTGATACACTACAAGAAATTTGTCATATACCAACAAACATCTTTAGTGAACGTTAGCTTTAAAAAAAATTGTCACGGTAAAAAAAAAAAATCGTCCGTATAGATTGCATATACCTACTAAAATTCCTGGCATAGGTAAATCATAACAATTTACCGGTTTTGTCAAACTCAAGATTCTCACAAATACTAGTCATAATATGAACGGGGGCAGAGCCATAAAAAAATATTGAAGATGGCGGAAAGAAAAGAAAAAGACTAGCAATATACATAACTACTAAAGTAAAATTGAGAAGGAAAAAAATATAAGTTATAACTTATAAGCACAAAAACTACTTAAAGTAGCTTAACGAAAAATACTGTAAACTAGTAAAGCATTTCTGAAAACTATAAACTAGTAAAAACTCTACAGCTTGTGAGAAAAAGTTATTAGCAAACATATTTATTTTCTTCATGCAAGCTTTAAAGCAATAAGTTATCTATTGTGAGCTCAAACAAAAATTAAGTTAGCAAATAGATGCTAATTGGTTGCATTGTGTGAATAAAATGTTATGATATTATAACACTATTATTATAATATTAAACTATTATGAAATGATATTCTTACATTACTATTATTAAGCGTGTAAATATTATTTTATTTTAAAAAAGGGGCCTTTAGATTTTTTTTTTTTAAAGAGAAAACGGGGGTTTGAGATGATTACTTTAAATTTTTTGATATTGGTTTTAAACTACTCTCTCCGGTCCTTATTATAAGAAACAAGTTACTTTTTAAGTTCATTGTGTAAGTCATGTATCTAGTCTATATTTATAACGAGATACATTAATTATTCAATGAAACTAAAAAGTCAACTGTTTCTTATAATAAAGACCGGAGTAGTATTACACAAGGGTGGCGGGTGCCACTATTACATAGAGGGGGTAATTAGTTTGCTATGGTTGTAGGGGCGGCGACGGCCCCTTTTGCCATACACTTAGTTTCGTGCCTGAATATGACGATGCTCGAGGAATCCTTAGTTAACAGCTGAATGTGATCGCGACCGTTATTTAAAATCTTGTACTTGTACATACCTAATAAAAGACTCGTGCCTAATTCATTCCACATTTTTTCTCTCCTCTTCAGCTGTTGCTTTCTTCTTCTGTGGAACCAAACCAAGTGGTGTTCATGTAGAGCAGGAGCTCTTCAAGTGAACACCTGTGCAGGAGCTCTCAGTTGGTACACAAAAGTTTTCTTAGTACAAACAAACAAAACATTCATATCATCCAGCCGGCCACAAAATGTAAACTAGTTTTTAAAATTCAACCGTTCACAAAACTCTATCCAAAAAAATCAAAGGTGACGTGCATTTATATTAAAATAAAATTAAACAATATAGAAGCAACTTCTTTAACATTCAGGACTATCTTCTCAGCTTAAGTTTCATTTTACATGATATAATAAGTCTATAAAAATGTATACTTTTTAATATAAACATTACAGCATTGATTATTTTTAGTAATAGGAAAGAATCATTTCAAAAATGAAAGCTAACACAATTGGAGTTTTTTTTTTTGTCTCAAGTTAGTTCCTTAAGTATAAATTTGTCCTTAACAACGATAAAACTAATTGTGTTCATGTTTTAACAAGTGTCAACTTGACAAAAATAAATAAAGGACGAATCAAAAGATTTAAATTAAGTTAAGGAACTCCAAATCTATTCAATTATAAAACTAGAGAGGAAATAATTTTTTTTGACAGTCGCATTGGTGCAAGAGAAGTAAGGATCTCTGTTTGTTTCCAATTCTGTGAGTAATACTTTTTTATTTTTTATTTTAGGGAAAACGTGCTTATAGCATTTCATTAATAATAAGAGTTTCAATACAATTAGGTATATCAAAATAAACGGCAGGACTAGCTAAAGACGTGGCCTCTCTTGCAAGAGCATGAGCAACCACGTTGGCTTGTTGCCTAACAAACTCCACCCTAGAGTTAGAAAAGAAAGTGCTGAACAAAGAACGATAGAAGGAAATAATACAACCAAATTCGGACAAGCCGTTCTTGGTAGAAAGGAAAACATCAACTGTCAACTTAGAGTCTGTTTCAAAATCCACGTTGTCAAACTGCATATCAATCAACCATTGCAAAGTGGAGTGCAGCCCTAAAGCTTCACCCCACATCCATCGAAACAGTACAAGGGTATGTCACAGTCTTAGTCAGAACAAACGTACCTTCTGCATCGCGGACACAAATGCCAATACCTGTACGGTTGCCGTGAGAAGAGAAGGCCGCGTCCATATTACATTTGTATCTTCCGGCCACGGGAGGCTGCCACGTGATTCGGTGTTGTTGAGAGGTGGAGGCCGTTGTTGGTTGATGATTTGATCTAGATGCAAGAACATCCAGAGCATTTGCCAGTAGCCAATCCGCAACCATGTTTATAACACCATCGACAACCGTGGCACTTGTTTCTATTTCATCATCCCACACTCTGAGATTGCGGTGTTTCCATATGCTCCATAGTACAGATGACAGACGTTGTGTTAAGTCAACAGACAAACTCTCCAACAGGTAAAATATAGCTTCCGTAGCTGAGGCTGTAGTAGAAAGGGCGTGTTGCACAGAACCCCAAAGACATGTTCTCTTCCAAACCTGTATAGCAAAAGGACAAGCAAAGAAAACATGCATAAGATCCTCGTGATTGGAGGCACAATTAGTGGGGCAAGTAACACCTTTATCCAACAAACGGACACGAGTCGGTAAACAACCACGACACATGCGCCAAATTAAATTCTTGACGTTCGGTGGGACTTTTAGATTCCAAATACCAACCCAATACCCCGGGCGCCAGTTATAAGAGGAGTCAATAAGTTCAGATACACATAACATGTAAGCACTGCGAACAGAGTAACGTCCGTGCCTTTCTGCTTTCCAAATAATTCTATCCTCGTCAACCTGAGAAATAAGTGGCGTATGCAGTATTTTGTTTGCTATATCATCACTAAAAACTTGTCGAACCACCTGTTCATTCCAGCTTTTATCATATAAATTCATCAAGTTGTTAACAGTAAAATTATGAACAAAGTGAGCACCTGGAATATCACTACCGATAAACTCCCCATTTGGCAACCATGGTTCATTTAGGATAGGAATAGTCGCGCCTGAACCTATACTCCATCTAGCACCCCCACGCATAATAAATCTAGCACGCATGATGCTACGCCAAACATAGCTGGGGTTGTGCCCAACAGTGGTCGTGAGATAGGAGCCAGACGAGAAGTAGCGAGCTTTAAAAATTCGAGCAACCAGAGAGTCTGGTTCAGTAATAAATTTCCATCCATGTTCAGTAATACTTATAGCATATTGTTTTGAAAATCATAGTGGGACTATTTTGTTGATTGGTCAAACATATATTCTCAAGAGTCAACCCAAGCTAGTGACCAACGCAAGTTTCGTTACGCTAATACAATACTCCTTCCGTCTCACAATTATTGTCTCTTTAACATTTTTTCTTTTTCTCAAAAAAATTGTCACTTTACAATATCAATGCAGCATTTATTATTATTTTTCCATTATTATACCCATATTTATTGAATTTCATCCAACTTAACTACTCCACTAATTATAATTAATAAGGGTGTTTTAGTAAATACTATTCCATCTGTCCCATAATACATGACATAGTTGATCCTATTATGCATACCAATGCATAATTTTGAGCTTAAATATCTTGAATAATATATTAGAAAAAATTATGAAAATTTGATATTTTGAAAATACTCATTGAGATGAATCTAACGACATCCTATATGATATTATTTATATTTGTATATTAATAGAAAAATATGGTCAAAGTAAGTTGGGTCAATATTTCACATTTTTAAATGGGTCATCTACTGCGAGACGGAGGGAGTACTAATTTTACCATTAAAATCAACACAATTAATCATTTCTTTAATCATCATGCACAAATCTTAAACGACTAATATTATGAGACGAAGAGTAACATAATGTCGCAAGTTTTTAGTGTTTGATTAATGATGAAAAACCATAACCTACAACAATGCTAGTTACTGAGGCCAATATTCCAGAAACCCAAATTACAATCATGAATTGATAAAATTTGGTCAATAGTTTTAGCCTTTGTTTGGTGAAATTAGAGTAAATATTTACTTAAAAGTGTATGATTGTGTCAATCTAATCCCTCACGTTATCAATATTACAAATTAATCTTTGAAAGTGAGTTGTTAACCATTCGTCCTTCCATTGATATTTAAAGGACTATAATGACATTAACTTGATAACGATTGAGTTTTTCTATCATGTGCAAATTTGCATATGTTAAGAAGTTTAAAGTAGAAATTATGACTTGGAAATTGTACGTTTTTTATTAAAGTAGAAATTAATAATTTTTATTTGTTATTTTTTAAATTTATTTTTATTTTACTAGTTTTATACTTTATAAGAAAAAAATCTTTAGTTTGAACCAAATTGTTAAGAGATATGTGAACAAAGATATTTATTTCGACAGTTTAAAAATTAAAGTCGTGATGCCTAGAAATTAAACTCACTTACTCAAACGAGTTTGCAATTTTGTACCTGTATTGATTCTTCAAGAATTGAAACAAATGGAAGAATGAGCAATCAGTCCGCCAACTTTATCTCGATAAAAAAATTATCTAGCTTACAACTTGATTTTGAATAATTTTAAATAATTATTTAATTTTAATTTTAATATATAATGAATTTGTAAAGTAGTGACAAATGACGATACTGGAGAATTACGAAGGTATGTACAAAGCTCGATTGATATATCTTTCGTTGTTCTATAGTTCATCTTTGGTAAACTTGTATTTAATAGATACATTTTTTATTTTAATTTAAATTTAAAATAAATTATAAGAGGTAAAAATGGATTTTAAATAAAAAAATAAGGGTAAAAGTAGAAGAAAAGACAATAAACTATAAGTTCAAACACTATTTACAATAACATCTGAAAAATAAGCTATAAACTCATGAAGAAAAGGTTTTTACTAAAAAGAGCTTTTTTTGTGAGATGAACTTATCCGCTATAAGCTAGCTTCTTGAAATTATCAAAGAGACCCTTGATAACCTGGTGGGAGTAGTTGGTATCTCAATATATCAAAATTAAAACATATTTATATCTATCTTTTTTATTTCCCATTTTGATCATCAGTTTTTGGATAGTTTGTTTTTAAGAGGCTAAAATGAAATATATTACCAAATAAAAATGTCCTACAAAAATGTCAATACAATATTCAGTTCTTGAATGTATTTTGTATTCGGCAATTCATTCTATAAAATTATTAAAAGTAAATTACACTCTCATTCCCTCAAAGATGCTTGAATTACAATCCCACAATCCCCTCTCCTTTTATGTTAAAATATACACCCCCTCCCTTCTTATTCAAAATATATTAGAAAACTTCTCACTCTCCTCCCCTAAGAGAAACTTGAATTACATTCTCATATCCTCTTATGTTAAAATCTACACTTTACTCCCTCAATATTTTTTTTTTTATTTCTAATAATCTAGAAAAAAATAATCATTTAACACTCTTTGAAAAAAATAGTACTGTGGATCTATTTTAATATAATAAAAAATTGAATATATATTTTTCGCTATTTTTTATTCACAATTTCATTAACATGTAGTTTTAAACCCTATTATAAAATATGAAACGACCCAAAATAAAATTAAAATAAGTGAAAAATTACTAAAGACAATAAAGCATGGTTATTTAAATGTTAATTTTATTCTCTAAATTATAAAATCAATTGCAAAATATTTAAATTTAATTATCATTGACATTTAAATTATAAAGACAATTTTTCTTAAATGGTTGTTCAAGATTAATATATATCATAAAAATATTTATTTATGTTAAAATAGATTAAAGTGTAATGCATATTTAATTATTAAGGGAGGAAGTTGTAATTCAAGTATCTTATAAGGGAGGGAAGTATAAATTTTACTTTTCAAGGGATGAGAGTGTATATTTTAACATAAGAGGGGAGAGGAGTGTAATTCAAACATCTTTGAAGAGAGGAGAGTGTAATTTACTCAATTATTAACAACAAAATCATTAAGGTGTGTTTACAATTTTAATACATTTAGAGACCAAAATGACAGTTATCTTTACGTGAAAGGAATTTCATTAAGAAACCATATCGACTGCAACATAAGAAGCAATACAATGAGGACAATCCTTGATCTGAATTGTGTCTGCAGAAGATAAAGCAAACTTAGCAAGATGGTGAGCAAAAACATTAAAAGTTCATTTTACATACTCAACTAAACAATTAGGAAATGAAGATCTAATATTACGACGATCATCTATAAGTAAGTCAATATAAGAGTAATCTACAACATAGTTATTCAGTGCTCGAACCACAGTCAGGGATTTACCTTCCATCACAATATCACGAAATTCCAAATCAAGAGAAAACTGAAGTGATAGTCGAAAGCCATGAACCTAAGCCACGTATGAGTCAGGTAATGTGGAAATATTTCAAGTTTCGGCATCCAAGACAATTCCCTCAAAGTCTAATAATAGCACCAATTCCCTAAAAATTATTATTAGGGCCAACATCATCAACATTTATTTTATACCAATTTTGAGAGGGAGGATTCCACCTAGTGACAGAGGAAATAGAAGAAGATTGATTCAGTGAACATTTGTGTACTCAACATTAGCTTGTAATCATCAACAATTTTCATGCCGTCGTCGACCTCATCTTCTACCTTACGTCGTTGGAGATTCGTTCGCGCCAGCGATCGCCTCTGTCTCGTGGCCGACTTTGACCTCATAGTGGTGGTTCGTTGAGCGGTTTCCGGTGAGATAATTCATGGGTGGGATAAGTTGCAGAGGAGTGTAAAAGAAAATAGGGAGGGATGAGGGAGAAAGTTGAATATAGAGAAAGAAAGAGATGGTTGTAGAAAAGGGGAAAAAAAAAGAAAGAAAAAAAGAAGGAAAATACGGTATACTTATACAATGTCAGTATTGTGTCAAAAGTTTTGTGTCAAGTTATCATTTTTAGTTAGCTTAATTTGGTTACATTATGACTGAGAAAACTGAACTATAAGTTTCAGTTACTTATTTGATATTATGCACTAAAATTAGCTCCAAATGGACATGGATAAAGTTCTGAAAATTGCTTTTCTGACATACATAACTTCACAATGACACAAAAAAATTACCCAAAAGCCTCCAGCGGTAGTTAACTACCGTTGAGAAAGCTGACAACAGTTAACTGCCGTTGGTGCCAACGGTAGTTAACTGTCGTTGATCTGTTTATATGAACAGAACAGACATAGGAGTTTCCAAAACTCCATTGTTGCGTTTTTTGATTTCTTAGGTGCGAATTTCACAAAGCATGAGTCATTCCAAGCCTATTTCAATCACAAAATCAAGTAAGTGTTTTGAATCATATTGCATTGGTTTTTTGTTATTGAATTGTTGGATTTTTTGGATTTTTTTTGGCAAATTTAGGTTTTAGAAATTGTTTTGATTTGATGATGATTTTGTATTGATTTGTTATATGTTGTTTAAAATAGAATTGTGTTAGAAAATGTTAGGAATTGTTAGAAATTGTTAGGTATTAGAAATTGCTAGAAATTGTTAGAAATTAGATATTGTTTTGATTTGATGATGATTTTGTATTGATTTGTTATATGTTGTTTAGAATAGAATTGTGTTAGGAATTGTTAGAATTGTTTAGGTTTAGGTTGTTATGAATAGTTAGAATTCTTATATAAGTTTTATTGAATTGTTAGGTTTAGGTTTTGATGAATTGTTGTAGAATTGTTTAGGTTTAAGTTTATGTGTAGGTTTTGATGATAGTTTAGGTTTAGGTTTAGGTTTTGATTTTATGAGTTTATGGCATTGTTGTTTAGTTTAGGTTTTGATCGCCAATTTTTTTTTATGTAGACATGTCTCAGAATCAGAATTAGGGTAACGTTCAGGGTGATGACAAGAAGAAAGAAAAATCGCCTTTGACATGCACAAAATTGTTTGTGATGGTTCCGAAAAAAAAAGAAGGATTCGAATGTGCCGATGTACAATCAGTCGAGGTTGAGGAGGAGCGGGAGGACATGCTATTTTGGTCCTCAGCCAAAAGAAGGTGCCCCAGGTACTGTAGCGGGCAACCCGATTGACTTGTGTGACGAGGAAGAAAGAATGTAATGGCTTCTAATGCCTAATTGTATTGGATTTTTTTTTTTATGTTTTTTTTGTGTCGCACGCATTTTGCTTGAAATTATGGTACTTTGAATAAAATCGCGTTTTGAATAATTTCGATTAAAATCGCGTATTGAATAATTTCGATTAAAAATTGCGTATTCGAATAAACACTAATTAAGTCGAACGTGAATTCAAAAAGAAGATGCGTAATGAATAAATAAATTCGAAAAGTGGTAAATTCATTACATTACATTACATTCGAAAATATACCTTCCAACTACAACAATTATCTTACCTTTGAATGGGGTAAATTCAAACTTGCTAAACAACAGGACTCCAGCATTCGCCCGACATTTCTATTGTTCCATTCAAAAGATTAAATTCTTGTTAGACTCGGTTTAAATTAATATTACGGTATTCAAGTGTCAAAAGAATGAGGTGCATTCCTTAACACTTCAATACCTTCATTTAAACCAGCCTAACAAGAATTTAATCTTTTGAAAGGAACAATAGAAATGTCGGGCGAATGTTTGAGTCCTATCGTTTAACAAGTTTGAATTACCTCATTCAAAGGAAGACAATTGTTGTAGTTGGAAGGTGCATTTCCCTATCACGATCTTTTGGCGGAATGAGACTCTTGATAATATCTTCAGTTGATCTCAGCAACGTTACCCGCATATCGATCCACTGGAACATGCTATGCTCCCAAAACATGTTCTTCACCTTTTCGTCGTTTGTTAATTCCACCCAATTGAATGATATTCTCCCCTCGTCGAGCGTTGGACATTTATACCGAACGTATTCCACCCTCCTTGTGTCTCTGGGGTTGACTCCTTGGTTGAATTCATTTAGTTGATCCTTGAGACCTCTTAACGTTACACCAAGGCACCGAACCTTCAACCTATGAGGTTCTCCGCCGTTGAATTGTGCATGAACGTCGATCTACCCGACCATTGTTTCAAATCTACACAATTAAAAATTAAAAATAGTCAATGAAAAACTCATTCAAACACTTGTAGTGAAAATTTTACATAAACCCTAAAAATCTTAAATAAACCCTAAAAAATTTATAAAATTCGAAAAAAATATAAATTTAAGCAATGTAACTCCATTATAACAAGTATTCATAATATTTGTTAATAGCATTTCAGATCTACAACATAACTATATTAAAAATAAAAAATCAAACCCTAAAAATTTTATAAAATTCTAAAAAAGATATAAATTTAAGCAATATAACTCCATTATAACAAGTATTCATAATATTTGTTAATAGCATTTCAGATCTACAACATAACAATATTAAAAATAAAAATTCAAAATTTAAAAATTATACTACAACTAAAATTATAAACATATATACTAACTAAAATTTATCAGAATAGCATAAGTGATAACTTGTGATTTAGTGGAAATTTTTTTTGGATGATTTGGTAGAGTTTTTTTTTAGAGAGGGAGAGTGAAAATTTTGAATTTTTAGAGAGAGATGGTGATTATAGAGTAGCTGGAAGCTGGGTTATGTCTTGAATATGTTACGATCACAACGATACTTAACTACCGTTATAGGCTTTTGGGTAATTTTTTTGTGTCATTATGAACTTATGAATGTCAGAAAAGCAATTTTCTAAAGTTCCTCCATCAACCCCTAACAACAAATATTTTTCCATCAATCTTCACCATAATCACCTTATTGATAAACTCCATGTTAGTTGTTCTCACTAAACAACACGTAATATCCAATAATTTTTATTTTCAGTAGTAATATGAATATCCATTGCCACCAAACTCCCAATGGTAATACAATTTTTTGTAAAAAAAATTGTCGAGTACTCCATGCATATATCGACATTCCTATCAACCGAATCCAAGTAAATCTTTATGTGATCAACCTCTCAGGAGTTCATTCTTTGATCTCCTTAAACCCGTGTAAAAAAAAAAAAAAATCTTCTGCATGATTCACCGGACAATGAAAGTCCCCATCATCATCAACCTTAATGAAGACATTGTTGCCCCCATTGGAATTGCCTCCATTGTTGAATATTTCCCTCCATCTTTTATCTTCACCTTTACAGCTCGTGACTCGTCATCTTTTCTTAAGAATTTTTAGACATTGGCCCATATCTTATAAGAACAAAACCACACATTCTTGAGTTGATATTCAAGGCTGTGTACATATTTTATCCCCACAAATCTTGCAAAATCGAACACTTTTCCTTCTTTGTTTCTCTTTTTTTTAATGAATACGTCAGTTGCATCCAAATCTTGAAAATGATCCATCTACTTGCTTAATTTGTATACCGGCTGGAACATTTGTGTAGTAACATGTAGTTATGTCGGTAGACGGAGCTAGAAATTATACTTATGGGTGACCATGTTTTTTTTTAGATAAAGAAAAAAATTCAAATGCACAAAACATACAGTTTAATTAGAAATTATAAGACATATTCAAGTTCTTTCAAAAAAGAAGAGATATTCAAGTAAAAATATATATTCAAAATTATATGAAATTTCAAGGATATAAGAATGATTAGTATCTTGAGACTTGTTAGAGAATAAATAGACTAAAGTGATTTTTGAATAGCGAAGAAAGAAAATTCGAAACAAAGAAAATGCAAACGTAGGACGGTAGGAGGATGGATTAACTATGATATCACGAACAGTAAATCGTTGGTGGTGGCTGAGAATGCACAAACAAACTGACAGGCAACGAGTCAAAATTTCTAAGGAAAAATTGCAATAAGGAATTATAAATCGAGATTTTCGTTAAGAATTAGGGTTTTTTGTAAATTGCACACAAAATCTCAAATCTTTTTCGCTTTTAAGATTCAAGTTAAGGATTAGTGCAATTAAACATAGAAACTTAAGTGTTTAAATCTCAATATATTGAGCCAAAGAAAAGTTCATTACACAACATCATATATAAAGTTAACAAAAAATAAATGTATATATAGACAAAAAAAATGATACACACTAGTATAAAAAAAAATTGGGGAGACCGTGACCTCTGTTGATCCCATTTTAGCTTCGTCTCTGGTTATGTCCTTAGATGTAGCTTACGTAAGTCCATTCATTTTCTCTCACCCCCCACCCCCACCCCTCTATATACATATATATACTGATAAATGTTAGTAATTAACTGCTATATTAATTTTTATATTTATTCATTCGTCTGAATTTAAACTTAGAACCTCCAATTTTTTATTCCTTAACTCGAACCAGCTGAAATACGATTTTTTTTCTTCTATGCCCTCCACGTGAAAAAAAAAGATGGAACTACCCCTTGTTGAAAAATATTGATGTAAATACGGCTACCTGTAAATACCCTTGTTCTACAAAGCAAATGGCGAACAACATTTTTTTTTAATTTTTTTTCGTTTTGATGTTTGATGATTGATTTGGCGAGCATGGCAGTATTTATTTACTTTTTTATGTTTGCCACTGCTTTTGGTGAACAAGCCTTTTTATTGTTTTTTTCTCTCGTTTTGTTTCATTTCTTTTAAATAATTTTATTTATTTATTAGTTGATAGACAAAAAAGACAAAAGCTGTTAAAACTCACACATAAGTGGAGGAGCTAAGATTTGAACTTCGTACACGATATTCAGACACTAACAATTTTGAAATTTTTACTACTTAAGCTAGGACTTGTGAACTATTTTTTTGTAATTTCTACTACTAATAATATATGAAAGTAAAGCCACCAAAATTTCTTAATTAATCTCTGTTAAACTCATAATCTTTCTGAAGGTTTAGGGGCCAACTATAACTAAATTATTATATAGGGAGATGTTGGTTGTCGGTGTTTCAACGTGCTACACCGTTAGTCCCCGGTTACAGATGGCGAGATCTGTAATCATCGGGGCACGTTACTCCCCAACTTCTCTATTTGTGTGTATAAGTTTTTATAGCTCTTGTCATTTTCTTCTATCAACAAAAAAAATATTAAAAAAAATAAACCAACAAAAAAAATATAGAAAAAAATAAAAAATGAAAATGCTAACTAGTTTCCCTGAAGCGTCAGTTAAAGAAACAAGTATAGTTCAAATTCTTTGAAACTTGTATAATAAAATATTTAAAAGTGTAAAAAATATTGTTTTCAATGCAAAACTTACATTTTTCTTCTTTAATTAGTACCCAAAAACACTAGTTAGCATGCTAAAATAAAAAATTAAATAGGTTGTTCGCCAAAAGAAACGTCAAACATAAAAAAATTATAAGTATGGTCATGTTCGCCAAATCAAACCCCAAACATAAAAAAGAATTAAAAAAAAAAGTGATGTTCTCCAATTGCTTTATAGAACAAGGACATTTACATCAATATTTTCAACAAGGGATAATTCCATCATTTTTTTTTCACATGAAGGGCAGAAGAATTTTTTTTCTTCCTGAAATACACAACCGCTTACTCTCTTTCATTTTACTAGCAATGTACTTATTTATTTGCATACAGTAATCAATAAATTTCATTTGCTACTTAAAAAAAGAAGACTTGGAGATGGTATTAAGGTTGGACAATAAATTGATCATTTTTGGATGAGAAATGCCTCGTCGCATCAACATACAATGCCTTCAACTTGAAGTTGAATTGGTATCCCTTTGGTTATTTAAGCATGTTTTTTCATTGTGTAGTGGCAGAGAGACTTACGGTAGATTTTGTGAGAGGAACACAGAGAGTTATAAGGGATTGAAGCTAGTCAAGTATAGTTTGGCTTTGATGTATTGTTGAATTATTTCTCAAACATAAGACATCTTAGTTTAGGTTTTGGGGCTTGGCTTGTGGTGGAGAGTTCTTTTCACAAGGATTAGGTTTAAGACATTGAAAGAGTTTGTTGCACATAATATGTACATTGAACGATTTTGAATAAATTGTCATTGTATTATGCGATCTATTTGGTATCTTTGTTTCTCTATTTTACATGATACTCCTCAAACTGTTTTATTGTCTAGATAATTATAGAACTTATCTTTGCTAGAAAATTAATTAATATTGTGTTAGTTTCTTCTGTTTGCAGAAGCTGGATAACATAAGAGAACGATGATGCTAAAAAAAAAAAAGAAATGTCGTGATTGTCTCTTCCATATTTATTTATTTATTTTAGTCTTAAATCTTAATATTAAAAAACAAAAGTCAAAATCTTCTAAAGGTTGTTTCAGTAAAAAAAAAATTGACACAAAATAAGTTAAACATTAAATAATTTTAATTAATATGGAGTAGTAATTAAAGGTTGCAACAAGTCCAAGTTTGTGTTTCGATTGTGTTGTACAACCTTTCTCATGCACACAAACGTTAACAAACTAACACACATTACTTAATTTAACAAACAAGACACACAATAGGAAATTGGTGATCACTCATCACTCAGCAGCATGCATATGCTATTGCTAGCTACTGCGGATTGGTAAAGTTGATTGGCCAATTTATTATTTATTTTACATATAGATCTAGATAGATCAACTCATGACTTCACATTGTGGATTTTGAAGGTTGTAGTGGAACCCACAAAAGATGGTTTACAGGAAAGAAGTGGCACGCGGAAGAATTCTTCCCAGGCTTGATTCCTAGTGTTTTGAATAACTCATGATCTGGGTTCCAACCAGATGTATCCAAATGACACATTCCAAGAGCTTCCATTTTATCTCCATTCTTGTCACCAACCAAAGATACCTTGAACACTTTACTCCCTGTGGCTATGTAATGACAACCATAAATGGCATATGGATATGGGATGGGATGGCAAGCCACCCATTTTGGAGCATTAATGTCATGTGATACTTCCAAAATGGTGTATTTCTGGAGAGGGATGGCTGAGGGTGATGGGTTGCTGGTTGTGAGAATATCATGTTTGGCTTCTGAACCAATTATTGTGCCAACAAATTCAAGCATGGACTCTACAGAGTTGACACACATCCTGGTCTCCCCTTTGACAATTTCGGCTTTTTCACAATGTTCAAGTGTTTTTCTCATAGATTCGGCCTGTGGAGAATCTTGAGGGATCGACAAGAGACGTAGAACCCTTGTGAGTTGTGAGAGTGAGAGAGGAATTGAGTCAACCTCCTTTTTTGAAAGGAAATAAGGAATTTTTTGGACTGAAAATTGGAGGGTCATTACATTTCCCACACGAAGATCATCCAAATTGAAAAATCCTAACTTGAAAGCTTCTAAGTGATCAAGATTTGAAGATGGATGATCTTCTAGATTTTTTGAGCTATCTTTATGGTCACCCCACCATAATACTTTGGGATCGAATGGAAATTGATTGGGATTGTTGGGTTGCTTATCTTTATGGTCACCCCACCATAATACTTTGGGATCGAATGGATCGTTGAGTTGCTTATCTTTATGGCCACCCCACCATAATACTTTGGGATCGAATGGAAATTGATTGGGATCGTTGGGTTGCTTATCTTTATGGTCACCCCACCATAATACTTTGGGATCGAATGGATCGTTGGGTTGCTTATCTTTATGGCCACCCCACCATAAGACATTGGGATCACTGGGATCGTTGGGTTGCTTATCTTTATGGCCACCCCACGATAATAAATTAGGATCATTGTGTTGCTTATCTTCTTGGCCACCATAAATGAATAATGAATTGGGATCGTTGGGTTGCTTATCTTTATGGTCACCCCACCATAGTACATTGGGATCACTGGATTGCTTATCTTCATGACCACCATAAATGAATAATGAATTAGGATCGTTGAGTTGCTTATCTTTATGGTCACCCCACCATAATACATTGGGATCATTGGATTGCTTATCTTCATGACCACCATAAAATATTAGATTGGGATCATTAGATTGACTTGTTTCATTGACCTCAGTACTAGTTATAGCCCCATTTAAATCAAATTGTTTTTGATCTTGCAGCTTTGTCTTCAAGTCTCTAGCACCGATGCCTTGACCATTCTACAGATGATATCAGTGAGAATATTATGGGGCCAATTGACTAGCCAAATTAATACATACTAGATGTTTCAATTGCAAGGACTTTTAGTGATGAAAAATCAGTACAGTTATTATATTGAGAAGGGAATTATATAAATGGAAATTACAATATAAAAATTGTATCTAAAATTGTAGGAAAAAAAATGAAAAAAAAGTCATTGCAAAACATACTTCACTAGTCTGTAAAAAAAAGTCATTTACAATATAGATATTTCCTTGAATTAATTTTTTTTTAAGTGAGATTTCCTTGAATTTGGCATCATTGCAAAACATACTCCACTAGTTTGTAAAAAAAAAGTCACACATTCTGTCCAAAAAAACTGTTAAATGTGGTTAAATACCCTATAAGTTTATTAATTTGTCAAAAAAAACCGTTTATTAAAAAACCATGTTTTTTTTCTTGGGGAATATTAAAAGACCATGTTATACTACAAAGAATTTAATAAGACAGACTATAATTTAATTACCGTAAAGAAGAAAAGCATTAGAGAAAGCAAGTGAAGTGTTAACGTAGGAGCCATCATTCGTCTATTTGAGAGGATTTTCACCATTAAAAATGAGTTCCACTTAAAATAAACTATAGCATTTTTATAGCTGCTATTGAGGTTTCATTCGTTTTAAAAAACACACTACTATTTTTCTTCCTAATAATAATATAATAATAACTCGTGATACACGAGAAAATATGAATAGCTTCATTGCCATTTGATAGAGTGATGAGAGTACTCAACTACTCATCACATCATAACTTTCTTAAAAAAAGAAAGAAACTACTCATCATAACTTGTGGTACGAGAAAGCATGGAATAGTACCGAATAAGTGGCATGGGATTCAAAATAATAATTTAATAATAACTCTCGTGATACACGAGAAAGCATGTGACCGAACAAACCTTAATAATCTTTTTTTGTTTGTTTGGTAGTGTAACAAACCTTAATAATCTGAAAAAAGACATTAGATAACCTGGTTAGCAAAAAACTAGAAATAGTGCAAAAAGAACATGAGATGGTATGGTGGTGGGACCATTTGAGTTGCCGCATACCAATAGTTGTAAAGAAATTATAAGGCTAAATCACAGTTTTGGACCTTTGTTTGATAAAAATAGTTGATAGTTGATAAGTTAGTCGATAGTTTATAGTTGCTGACCGATAGTTAATATCTAATACCTTAGTTAAAGTGTTTAGTAAAATTAATGGTTCAACTAGCTGATAAATATAAAATGACATAAATAGACATTCTTAATTTATATTAAAAATTGATATCAACTAATATTACTCCTAAATATTTATAATTTATTAATTTAAACTAATTTAATTAATATATCATTTATATATTATTAAATTAATTTTTATTTGCTAAATTTTTTAAAATTTATTTTTATTTTACTAGTTTTATACTTTTTGAAAAATAATCTTTAGCTTGAAGCCAAATTGTCAAGAGATATCTGAGCAAGATATTTATTTCGACAGTTTAAAAATTAAAGTCATGGAAGCCTAGAAATTAAACTCACTAAGTTCAACAAAAAATAATATAAAAATAAACTTACTCAAACGAGGTTGCAGTTTTGTACCTGCATTTGCTTCTTCAAAAATTGAAACAAATGGAAGAATGGGCAATCAGTCCGCCAACTTTATCTTGATAAAAAATTATCCAGATTACAATCTGATTTTAAATAGTTATTTAGATTTAATTTTAATATATAATAAATTTGTAAAGGAGAATCAAATGACGATACCGGAGAATTACGAAAGTATGTACAAAGCTCAATTGATGTATCTTTCGTTGTTCTATGGTTGATTTTTTGTATACTTGTATTTAATAGTTACATTTTTTATTTTAATTTGAAATAAATTATAAGGGGTAAAAATGGATTTTAAATAAAATAATAAGGGTAAAAGTGGAAGGAAATACAATAAGCTTTAAGCTTTAAGCTCGTGATAAAAAAGATTGTTACCAAACATTTGTTTTTTGTTAGACGAGCTTATTCGCCGTAAACCATAAACTAACTTTTTGACCTTGGTAGACAAACCCTTGATAACTTGGTGAGAGTAGTTGGTATCTCAATATATCAAAATTACAAACATATTTATAACTATCTTTTTATTTTCCCATTTTGATCATCAATATTTAGCTATTAAATTTAGTTCTTGAATGTATTTTGTATTCGAAAATTCGGTCTATAAAATTATTAACAATGTAATCATTAAGATTTGTTTGCAATTTCAATACATTTAGAGACTAGTGATAATGTCTCGCCTTTAGAGACTAAAATGACCCCCCCCCCCCCCTCTTTTACGTGAAAGATATTAAATTAAGAAACCATATCGGTTGCAACATAAGAAGCAATACAATGAGGACAATCTTCAATCCGAGTTGTGTCTACAGAAGATAAAATAAACTTAGCTAGATGGTGAGGACATTAGAAGTTCATTTCACATGCTCAACTAAACAATTAGAAATGAAGATCTAATATTACCACAATCATCTATAAGTAAACCAATATAAGAGTAACCTGCAACATAGTTATTCAATGCTCGAACCACTGTCAAGGAGTCACCTTCCATCATAGTATTACGAAATCCCAAATCAAGAGCAAACTGAAGTGCTAGTCGAAAGTCATGAGCCTCAGCCACATCTGAGTCATGTAATGTTGAAATCTTCCAAGTCGCGGCATCCAAGACTATCCTTAAAGTCTCTAATAATAGCACCAATTCCCCAAAAATTATTATTGGGGCCAACATCATCAACATTTATTTTATACCAATTTTGAGAGGGAGGATTCCACCTAGTGGCAGAGGAAATAAAAGAAGATTGATTTAGTGAACATTTGTGTACTCAACATTAGCTTGTAATCATTAACAATTTTCCATGCTTTGTCACAAAAGCAATAAAATCATTGTACATGCATGCTTGTGTTTGAGGACATAAATAGCCTAAGATTGTGTTGGAAAATTGTGACAACATACAATGACTTTAGGTTGAAGATGAATTGGTATCTCTTGGTTATTTAAGCATGTTTTTTCATTGTGTAGTGGTAGAGACTTACGGTAGATTTTGAGAGAAGAACACATAAAGTTATAATGGATTGAAGCTAATCAAGTATATGTTTTTTTTCTACGTTTTCTGTGGGGTTACCGCTATCTCGGGCCTTGTTTCGTTGTTCCCTTCTTTAACCCCTATCGTACGACTTGTATGGTATTTGGTGGTTTGAAAATATAAGTTGTTTAATAAAATGGAGAAATTCTGCTCCTAAGTTGCAATACATCTTATATGAAAGAAAACACCCAAAGGACGAAAAAATGGGCAATTACACGCGAGAAAACAACATTGATGCGCCCCTGGCATGCACCATGCGCTCGGGCTTGGCAAAAATGCACTTATGCGCCCCAGACACCTAAGCCATGCGCCCCGGGCATGCTGACTGCGGGTTAAAACTGCTTTTTGCTACTTTTAAGTGGAGAAAGCGCAGTTTTTAGGCCTAAACCCAGGTGAAAACCAAACCTATAAATACAACTCCTCTCATTCATAATTTTTTATTCAGAACCTCTTTTTTATTTGTTGGATTATTTAATTTAAGTTCTTTATTAAGATATTTTATGAACCTTGTTTAATTTTATTATGCGAATTATTTATTTCTTTTGAAGCAAACCAACCCTGAGATAATGGCACTTAGGGAAGTTACATACCTAATATTGGTGAAAACCTACCCGAATCAGGAAGTAACTAAGATAACTAATATGGTAATTAGGGAAAGAGTAGTAACAACAGAGAATTAAATTAGCATAATAACTATATTATTCTTTCATCCTTGGTAAGGTAGACGAGATATGGTTGCCCATTTGTAAAACTACCGCGAGTAAGAGTATGTAAGATGAACTTCTAAGATTCATAGATGAGGGAACCTTTAGGACCATTGAGAATTTATGAACTCTAATTAAGTCTTTGTTTCAATTACCTCTGAGGGAGTAAGAACCCCATATACATCTTACGTGCGAATGTGCATTAATTTCCCTTAAGGATTGATGACCCTAAACATTGACCCGCGTATAAACTCACGTGCAAGGTTGCAACTTGACACTTGGAGTGGAATAAACCCAAACCTCTGAGAGATTAAGATCCGACACATACAAACTCATGTGATCAGTAAGTGCAACTCAACAACAGATAGGAAATAAAACTCCACGAACTCATCACTTAAATAGAAGACGTAAAATCAATATCTAAATAATGCTCGACCATTAATTAATTCCAACAAATGAATATAGGGGATTCGAAGAATCCTAACTGCCGCTAACATTCTGCAATCAAAACAGGTTACCTTTAAACTCTCGCTCTGAGCAAACAAATTAAATTGCAAAACCCCCTTTATCTTTTATTTAATTTATTGTTTATGGTTCCCAAATAAGTAAGGCGAATTGCCTAATTGGAACAACAATCTATGTGAATACGATACTCTACTTACACTTTATTACTTGGTAAACAATTTGATACACTTGCCTAAATCTTACCATAACTCCTTTACCTCTTGAATTTCCACCACCTTTGGAATATCTATTTGATCCACCTTAAAAGTTTCCACTACCATCAGTTCTGTGGTTATTAGATGTTGAACCATGATCATTCTGATTGTTTCTTCAATAAAAATTGTGATGGTTACATCTACCTCTATTTACAATCCACTTTCCTTTATCTTTCTTATCTTTACTTGATTGTTCTTGCAATGCAATCTCAGTTTTTGACTTATCTCCACTTCTTTCATTCAATCGTTGTTCATGTGCTTCTAAGGAACCCTCAAGTTCTTCCATTGCAATTACCACAATGAAGGACCTAAAAATATTTTCAACCAAAGATTTCAGTGACATAGTTTTCCCACAAGCTTTTATTTGATTCACTAATTTTCCAATTCTTACAAAAAAATCATTTATGGTTTCTTTTTCTTCCATTTACAGAAGTTGATATTGTCTCCTAAATGTTGGTAATCTAACCTTCATGATCTTTTCAACACCACCATACGTTTTCTGCAACATATCCCATGCTTCTTTGGAATATTCTGCATCACTAACTTCCTAAAATGATCAACATTCACACAATGATATATGATGAACAAAGCCTTTGGGGTTTCGGTATGCGTTTTGGTTACACCTCTCTCGTCGACGAATAAAATTTGTCGTTTCAAAAAATGAAAAAAGATGAACACATCCTTGTAATCTTTCTTATTCTTTTCTTTATACACAACCTTTTCTTCATCTATAGCACGATTACCTATGGGATGTATCCCGTTCTGCACCAAATCCCAAACATCTTGAAAATCAAACACCACCTTCATTTGTGTGCACGAATTGTCGTAATTCTTTCCATCAAGAATAGAAAGATTTGCAAGGAAATTTTCATTTGTGTTTGTGGCCATTGACAGATCTTTGTGATCTCAACCAGAGCTCTTAATGCCTAATAAAGAGGATTCTACCTATCCTCATACAACAAGTATGCCGGTTTATCAAAAATAAAATATCGAATCCACTGAGACTCATGCGATATCAGAACAGTTCAGACAACAATTAAAATCATTTTGAGTATGAAATTAAAATTTTGTTTGTTCTTGAATTGGTCTTTGCAATTTATATCATAAAGCAAGAATAGAAAGATTATATTGTCGGGATTAAGCCTTGTTAACTATTTGTCTACTATCCTTCCTTAATCATACGTCTCCATCTGGTTAACGATGTGAGATGCATTGAACCAACTGACTTCTGATGCATCAATGGAAAAATAGCGGATTGTTTCAGTGGCATACACGCGGATAGTTATACATGAATGTATACCTCTTCATTATCTCTAACGTGGTAACACCTATACATAATTTAAACCATGTCTCTTATATAGTAAGGCCGACTAAGGCTCAAACTAAATCAAAAGATTTGTGGAACACTACATAATCGACAAAACATTAAGAACGAATCTAAAATAAAGATTATAATGAAAAAAAATCATATATAACCAGCCAGATTAAATATCTACATTAGATTCCTAGCCACTAGACTAAATTCCAACAATAGAGAGGATTAGTTTGAAATAATATAAGTTACAGTAATAAACAAGTAGAAAGATTCGATTTTTCTATCTTGTTAATGAACGCTTAAGAGATTTTTCAAAGAACCAAAATCTGATCTTTTGTGTGTAAAAACGTGATTTTCCCTCCAAATGAAGGTTCCTCGCTATTTATAGATGTCTCTTACCACTCCTTGAACCAATAAAATTCTTTATTCAACGTTAGGTTTCCTTCCACTTGATTTCCTTCATTGCCTGCTAAGTAACTTATTCATGCCATCATGTTGCACCTTCATATGACACCGAGCATTCTCTATTAACCTTTTCATCACTTGTCACATGAGTTATAATGGTTAATGTGAATGACTAAGTTACTTGCTTATGATTGGACCACTTTAATTACTCGCTTTGAAAGAAGTCAAAAGTTGAATTTCTTGGGGCTGAAATCATGTGGTCAAGTGGTTGCCATAATACTTTTTATATTTTATCCCAATTTGATCTGAGCTTCCTTTGTAACTGTCTGCAAAAGTAAAGGTTTGTTAGGTGAATTTATGTCCGTCTAGCAAATCGAGGTTTCTTCAGTTGGAGAGAAAATCCTTCTAATCCAATAGGTCATTAAACCACCTTTCTTTGCCAGGCGAGTTGGTGTTCACCCAACAACCGTGATCTAGAATTTCTCCCTGAAACTCTATGGAATTCCTCGTTTTGAGTTCGCTTCGGCTCGCCTACAAAAATAAAGGGAAATAGGTAAAAGCAGCTAAACCGGCTTAAAAATATAAATATTATGTATTTATGGTAAATAGGGGTTTTTTAATATAATTTACTTGTAAAACAAGTCGATAAGAGCAACTGAAAATAACAATATTTTGGCCCTTATCAATGCCAAATGTTAGTGCAATTCATTTTTACACTTGCACATACACTTGATTCACTTCATTGTTTTGTCATCAGAAATGACGAAGATTAGAAAGAAGGAAAACATTTTGAGAGAGAGATGAAAATCCACTATTGAATTTCAATTCACAAAATAGAGGGAACTATATTGCTCAATAACCAGCTAACAAACTAATACAACTTACTAACTGTCAGAAACTGAAAGTTGTTGAACTCTATCTCTTCTTACTTGCACAACAAGTAATCTATTATTATTGGCTAAAACAAATTACACTCGCAACATAGCTCTCCAACATGCGATTCAAAGAACCAAAATGCGATGAACCCTGTTTGATCTGCAACTCTGCAAAAAACATTGCTCTGCGATATGAGATTCTAAATTGTCAGGTCACTGTTTGCACTTACTGATTGCTTTCTTCATCTTCGATTTTTCATCTACGTGGACTATGAGTTAAACAAGTACTATTTTGTGTTGTGTTAGATGAGAGTTAGGAAGTCTTCGTGAGCATAACTCAGTTGGCAGGGACATGCATTATTATATGCATGGGCTGAGGTTCGAACCCGGGACACCCCACTTATTCACCTTGAAAAAGGTGAATTCTAGCCACTAGGCTACTTGACAAAAAAAAGAAGAAGATGAGAGTTAGGAACTTCGCGTTTCATTTAGAGTGCTTATACATAGACACACATAGATGAGAGTTAGGTACTTCGCGTTTAATCTATGTCACACCATTTAATATACAATTTTAATTTGTTATTGTGAATGATTTTTATTTTTATTTTTATAATTATATAAAATTATACATGTCACTTATTTTATTGTTTTTAGTATTTTTCAACAAACACAAACCATAGCAACCCAACAACCGCCGTCTAGAAAACTTATGTTGGACCGACTTAACTACCAAGATGAGATAAACGAGGTTGTTTCCAAACCTATAAAACCATAACAACCCAACAACCGTCGTCTAGAATGGAGGCAGTGTCAATGATAAATGAGTTGCAATGAAGCCAACAACCCTAACTAGAGTTGTCATTGGATGACACTTCCACGTGGATATCGATCAAGTCTACACAAAAATATTTCATAATTTTTTGATTTTGGTGGTGGTCGAGGTTTAAACATGGACCTTGCGTATATTAATATATTATGCATTGTAAAGACCATGTATGGGGGCTGACGTCTGCCCAGTGCCGGAAGGTTAAGGAAGTTGGTGACCGGGAAGCCGGCGACCGAAGCCCCGGTGAACGGCGGCCGTAACTATAACGGTCCTAAGATAGCGAAATTTCTTGTCGGGTAAGTTCCGACCCTCACGAAAGGCGTAACGATCTGGGCACTGTCTCGGAGAGAGACTCGGTGAAATAGACATGTTTGTGAAGATGCGGACTACCTGCACCTGGACAGAAAGACCCTATGAAGCTTCACTATTCCCTGGGATTGGCTTTGGGCTTTTCCTGCGCAGCTTAGGTGGAAGGCAAAGAAGGCCTCCTTCCGGGGGGCTCGAGCCATCAGTGAGATACCACTCTGGAAGAGCTAGAATTCTAACCTTGTGCCAGTACAGACCAAGGGACAGTCTCAGGTAGACAGTTTCTATGGAGTGTAGGCCTCCCAAAAGGTAACGGAGGCGTGCAAAGGTTTCCTCGGACCCATTGTCCCTACCAACTGAGTGTTAAGCTCACCAGGACACAAATATTTTATAATTTATATAATCAATGTTGTTTATACTTTATACTATTTATTGTGTCTTTTTTATCCAACTCACATAAATACGTATAAAAAAAAACAGATTCGTATTTTATCTTCCTTTCTCTGTATCACGCATCATCTTCCCAAATTGAAAGCGAACCCTAGACAAGTCTAGCACGTTCCGCCGCCGCCTTCCGATCAATCAGTGAACGAAACAATGTCTTACGACGACGTGGAGATTGAAGACATGGAATGGAACGAGGAGTTACAGTCTTACACGTATCCATGTCCATGTGGAGACCTGTTCCAGATCACCAAAGAAGATCTCAAACTTGGTGAAGAAATCGCTCGTTGCCCTAGTTGCTCTCTCTACATCACCGTCATCTATAACATGGAAGATTTTTCTGGCGATTCTAATAAGGGTTTTCAGCCATCCAAACAACAACCCGTTACCGTTGCTTGAATTTCAGGTCTTTCACAATTTCTTTATCAATATTTTCCATCACTGTCACTTAATTGTAGTGTTTATCGATGTATATTTTGTGTGGTTTGTTTTATTGGAACTTGGTGTCTCCCTTTTTTGATTTATTGTGCACGTCTATTGGATTACAAATACGCAACCAGGAATAAGCTATGAAGCAATGAATAAACACCTCACACGATACCACCAACCCAGATTTTAGAAAATGACATAATTGAATGTAATCACATGTGTCGGATGCATGACAAGCCTTCGGTCAGAAGTTAGTGCTACAAAAGTGCACTTGTTGTCAATTTGTGGGGATTGTTTCTATGATCAAAGAATCTGAGTTTAAATACCTCTTGAATATTTAGGGTGTGTTTGGATGGAGGGTTTTGGAGGGGAAGGGAAGGGAGTGTTTACTTTTCGTTTTTAAATTATGGACACTCTCAAATGTTTTTAAAAAAATTAAAATAGTAACATGATAAATGATCATATAATACTTCAATCACACTTAATTTATTTTAAAAAAAAACATGTTACATACTTGAAAAATAAACTCTCCCCTCCCTTCCCCTCCTAAACCCTCAATCCAAACACACCCTTAAAGTTAAGTGGAGTTTTGGGTGAACGAACAAGTTCAGCTGGTGTGTGTAGCTTACTGCTTGAAGAATATAGACTTAGTGTGTCTATAAACACTGTTAAAGTGCTCAACTTTTTAGGATGGCTCTATGGTTGAAATCCAAGTCCTATGGTCACCTAAGTTTTGGTAATTTTGTTACATTGTCACAGATCAAGCTGAGAGAACAAGTGTGTCTAAATAACTTGAAAGTGAAAGGTGATGAATGTATAGTATTAGTTCATAAGTATGTCATTATTAGCACTCAACATGCAGCGTGTATCAATATATAATTGATATACTTAAAGCACTATCAGTTGGTCTTTTTGGTGCACATGCGGTCATTCTATATTATGCTCCACTGGTCAGGGGTCAGGGGGCAACTACTTATGAAAAAGGAACATTATGGGACGAGGGCCAATTGGTGAAATGGACTCTTATGGGATTTTACAGGACCCTAAGATTCTAAGCAGGTTAAAAAATAAATTTGGAATAAGAAGTCAGAAGAATTTTTCAAGAGTCGAAGACTTATTCCTGAACTATAGGCATGATGTCAATACATCACATGTTAGTTTTGACCACTTCGTATGAATACAATTTACTCCGATATTTTTTTGTAGGTTTTTTATACTAAATCCCTTATTGGTTTCCTGTTTTGGGATTTCTTATCAACAGCTAACTCCCATGCTCTTGTAAATCTTATAAATGTGTATTGGGCTCAGAGCTAACATATCAAACTATAAACAAAACTCTAATTTCTCCCTCTTCTGTTTGGGTTTACTGCCCGTCCTTTGTGTTTCTGTTGACTGTGATTTGTGTTCTATTTTTTAGCACATTTTTTCCTTCATCTTGTAATTTCCTCGTATTGTTTGTGGGGAAGGTAAGGCCAGTTGCAATTGTGTTGTACATTTGGGTCTGGTACTCTGGGCTTTAAAATACATTTATTATAGTTTGTATTCTGTTCTTATTGTTTGGATTTCAAGGAGTTGAAAAATACTTGATGTAGCAGTAATCAGAGATTATTTATTATTGCTTGTGAGTTTAATTGTTTACACATTAATAAATTATACATAATTGTGAATTTTTTACTTTCCTTTCCCTTAACGAACAAGTACCTTGTCTTGCAGATGTCCTGAAATGGTGGCAGCAATAGATTTTGTCAAGACTTTGATATATCATAGTAGTGAACATCTTGTTTTGCAGATAGGAATTGAATCCTTGGTATTCTGGAGGAGCATACGAGAAGTGAGTAATAAGATAGATTATGTAGTACATCAAAAATACCATTTTCTATTGTTAGTTAGATTATTGATTTTTACTCTTTAGGTAAAGGGTGGCAAGATTTTTGCCATTTCTTTTTGATAAAAGAAGTTTGCCATTGAACTCAATCGTGCTTTAATATGGTACAAATATCATGTTAAATTATGAAACAAATTGGTCGTAATAGTTAGACGGCACAATAGCTCTTTCTTCACACATTTATAGAAGCTATTGTGTTATTTTTACCCTATTGAACAAGGTTTTGCCGTCGTCCATCTTTATTTTCTTTAACTTATGGGGTCGGATAGAGGTGGAATAACTTTTGGTAATTGTAAACGAAACGAACAAAAACAACTCAGATTCCTTAAAAAAAAAAAAAACTCTTGATCACGTCTGGTAAAATAAACACCAATGTAGTTTCTTCCTTTCAACGTGCATTTGCCATGATGCGACCATTTACTCCAATTTCTGAATGTTTTACATCATGAAGTTTAGAACGAGTCAAAATCCTCTCTACTTACAATTGTCTTCATTTTCTCTATTTTGAGAGATAAAATCACAAAAAATCTTAGAAAAAGTATAAAGTAATTAATGATGGTGGAATCCATTTAATTAAAATTCACTCTTTTTTTTTTGTGTCTATTTCTCTCTAAATTGTATCATCCATTTATTTTGACAAATAGAGAGGATATTAACTCGTTTAGAACAGTGTGAAGTAACCATTGGGATGGTTTAGTCTGTAATTCATTTTTAAAAAATCAATTTGTTTAAATTATCAGTATAAAATACTTTGACATGTATCTTGACGTGTCGTCAAATTATTTAATTTAATAAATATTACACGTCATGTGTTTTCAAACTCGTTAAAACTTAAAATATTTTACTTAATAAATATTACATGTTATGTGTTTTCAAATTAGATAAAATTTAAGGGTCTTGTTAACGAGTGTCTCGGGGAACTCTTTAAGCATTCCAAAAGAAGAAATTATTTCATAAAAAAAATTAAAAACTTCAATTTCCAATGCATTAATTACATTAATTTTCAAAAAAAGTACCTTTCAAAGGTCTTAAAGAATGTCCCGGAGACACTTGTTAACATTTCTCAAAACTTAAAGGGTGAAAATATGCCATCCTACTTGAGACACATGAGACTGTTTTTTTTATTTTTATTCATGTCACATTATCTATTGAACATGTTTTTTAAATGGACAATGTTAAGTTGTTTTAAGAAGTCGATTTAAAAGATTATACTATTTTGTACAAGCCAGTAAAAACAGGGCAAGTCAATATTTTGATCTTTAAAATTGTAAAGACCAACTATTAGTCCTTCAAATATTCGAAAAGAGGAAGAAAAATAGAAAGAAGAATGGTATCCAAACTCAATGAAGAGTTTAGTTTTTTTTTTCATAATACAAAATTCTCTTTAATTTGGAAAACTCTTAAATATAATGGATAATTTTTTTGAGGGTTTAGAAAAATTCTTCCAACTATTTCCATGTTCTTATAAATTATATTGTTGAGTTAAGAACATTTGGATGAGATGATAAGTGATGTCTTTCGGCGTAACTAGAGATTTTGAGTTCAAATTATCAAAAATAAAGTATATTAATCACAGGAACATTTTTTTATTATTTTCTACAATTACTTTCACAGATATAGTGAAATATAAGCCACTGGGACTAGTCTAGTGGTATGAGTTTGGATAGTAAGCATGAACCCAAGCATTTTCCGACTACATAGTATTTTAGGTTCAAACTTTATTGTCACTGTAGTAAATTAAAAAATAAGGCGAAATGTTTATCTCATTCCCCTCCTTTCAAAGCCCTTTCTCTCGTTCCCTCTCCTTTCAAAGCCCTGTGATCCTCCTCTAAACTCTAAAAGAAGCCTTAAATTAAGGTCAAATTTAGTCCTTCTACAATGTTACAATTTTTACACAGTTGAATTAAAATTTAGGCCAAATACCTCTTCGGATCCTTTAAGTTTCATGTTTGTTTCAGATAGATCATATAAGTTTCTAAGGTTTCAGATAAATATTTAAGTTTCGAGTTTGTTTCAGATAAAGTTGTTGAAATAGTGATATTATTTCTCTATCTTTTTATGAAGCTAGTGCTTGAGTTCAGAGGGAACTAAACAATTGTATCTGCCATTCACCATGAAATTCATCAAAACCTTCCGCTCCAAATCCTTTCGCCATCCTAAAACCCTCTCAAATTCCTCCCTTCACACTACTACTTCCGCACCCCCACCACAAATCACCGAAACCAAACTCCTTGAATACATCCAATCTTCTAAGTGGCATTTCATCAAACACCTTGCACCCAACCTCACCCCTTCCCTTCTCTCTTCCACCCTTCCCACCCTTCACCAAAACCCAATCCTCGTTGAAACCCTCCTCTCCCACCTTCAACGCCACCCTCATTGTCTCGACCTCAATGCTCGTTGCATCGCCTTATGCATCCTCTACCGTCTCCCATCTCCTAAACCATCTTTCCACATCCTTCAACCCATCCTCCACACCACCACCCCAACTGTCATTTTCAATGAATTATCACTCGCTCGTAACCGTCTCAATGTAAAAACCACCATTGTCTTTGACCTTCTCCTTAGTGCTTATTGCCAATTTCGTAAACCTGATGAAGCTTTAGAGTGTCTCAATTTCATGAAAGAAAATGAGATTATCCCAAAAACCGAGACTTGTAATTCGCTTTTGAGTTTGTTATTGAAACTGAATAGAATCAAGATGGCTTGGTTTGTTTATGAGGAAATGGTTAAGATGAATATCAAATCCAGTATTGTTACTTTTAACATTATGATCAATATTTTGTGTAGAGAAGGTAAGTGGAGGAAAGCTAAGGAGTTTATTGGCCGCATGGAGGTTTATGGTGTGAAGCCGAATGTTGTTACTTATAATACGGTTATAAATGGATACTGTTTAAGAGGTAAGTTTGAAGCGGCTAGTAAGATTTTTCAGACAATGAAAGATAAAAATCTTAAACCGGATTGTTATACGTATAATTCTTTTATTTCTAGGTTGTGTAAAGAAAGAAGGATTGAAGAGGCATCTGGTGTACTTTGTAAATTGTTGGAATCTGGATTGGTTCCTAATGCTGTAACATACAATGCATTGATTGATGGGTGTTGCAATAAAGGGGATTTAGATAAGGCTTTTGCTTACCGGGATGAGATGATGAGTACAGGCATTGTGGCTTCTGTTTTCACTTATAATTTGTTAATTCATGCACTGTTTTTGGAGAAAAGGATGGAGGAAGCTGAAGATATGATAAAAGAAATGAGAGAAAAAGGGGTGGAGCCTGATGTTGTTACGTATAACATACGGATTAATGGCTATTGCAGATGTGGGAATGCAAATAAAGCCCTCTTCCTTTTTGATGAAATGGTGGAGAAAAATATTAGACCAACTGTGGAAACATATACGTCGCTTATTGATGTTTTAGGGAAAAGAAATAGGATGAGCGAGGCAGAAGAGAAGTTTAAAAAGAGTGAAAAAGAAGGTATGGTTCCAGATATCATAATGTTTAATGCATTGATTGATGGTCACTGTGTAAATGGTAACATTGATCGTGCATTTCAACTCTTGAAAGAGATGGATAATGCAAAGGTTGTTCCCGATGAAGTCACTTTCAATACCTTGATGCAAGGGTACTGCAGGGAGAGGAAAGTGGAAGAAGCTCAAAAACTTCTTGATGAGATGAAGAAAAGGGGGATCAAACCGGATCATATTAGTTACAATACACTTATTAGTGGTTACAGTAAAAGAGGTGATATGAAGGATGCTTTAGAAGTTTTTGAAGAAATGTTGTCTCTAGGATTTGATCCTACCCTTCTTACTTACAATGCTCTTATTCAAGGCTATAGCAAAATCGGTGAAGCCGAGCGTGCTGAAGAGCTCCTCAGAGAAATGCAGAGCAAAGGCATTACTCCAGATGACAGTACGTACCTATATGTAATTGAGGCAATGAAGACAGATGATGACCTAGTAGAAAATGATGATAAGTGAATTTGTGCTTATTTTCATTTACTTGGAAATTGAATGTACAAAGGGCTGTGCTGGAAGAAAGTAATTTATTCAAGGACTTGTGTGGAAACTTCTTTATGTGGAGTTTGGACACATTGTATCGGCACTCTTGATTTAGGATTTTACAAGCTGCATCATTGAGCAAAGCGCAAATGTGTGCCTGATTATGAAGATCAAGTGAATGGAGTTTCTTGGACAAGTATAATTTACTTGACTCATTTTCTTTTATTCTAAGATTATAATTTTTATTTATTTCAAAAAATTACATACTTGCTTCCTTTTAACACTAGAAAATAATAGAATGATTATGTTTTGCCTTTTCTTTTAGTACATAAAATTACACAGGAAGATTGTTGTGCTTTATCGGCGCATTTCCTGAAATAATGTCAAATGTTTTCTTTCCTGTTTTCAGTTTCTGCTCATGATTCTAGTCTCCTTGCTGTTTTGTACTTAGTTTAGACTCTCATTTGACTATAGACGCTAGTGGCTTTGTGCCTAATCCAAGTTATGTTAGAAGTCATTTTCTTCTGGTTCGAATATAATTTTTTCCTAGCTATCATGATTCATGAGCTTCTGGATGTGAATAAAATTGTGCCATCAAAATACCTTGTCTTTCAGCCTGTTTCCCCTGCTGTGCATGGTTGACACTTGACATGGCATATTATTTTAGGATTTATATGGTGAAAATCGGCTTATCATTTTAATGTTGGTCCAAAGCATATGGAAAGGAAAAAAATCAGCCTGTGTTTAACAAAACACCTTTCAACCCGATTGCCATTGCAGCTGAATGTGCAGATTTCATAGCTGAATTCAACCCTATTGTATTTAGTATGCATAAAGGCGAGAGAGAGGAGTAGTGTGGAAAATCGGGAGTACTCAACCTGCGGAACTACAAAAATCAATAATCATGCCGGTTGTTTTGATGATGGCATAATTGGGTGGGCTGTGTTGGTCCATAACCATGTAGGGGATGTAAGTTTTGCTGCCATCAAACTGGGTAAGATTAGAATTCTTCCAAGGCTATGATGACATGTCCATTGAAACTGACTTAGAGTTAGAAGTGGCAGTAAAACGCCTTCAGGGAGTTATAAACTTAGTTATTCATTGGCCACATATTTCTTGATAGCAAGGATCTTTTGACACATATGGTTGCAACAAGATTGTCAAGTTTAGAGGAGATACAAATGCCGCGGCACATGGCCTAGTGAGAGTTCAGAGGAGTTTAGGCTTTTAGAACATGGGAAGGGCATATCACCGGTCCTATTTTTTCTGTTATCTGTTATGAATCCTTTTCTGCTGTGAATTGAAATGAGTTTTCCTGTCCTAAAGAAAAATGAGACACTAAAATTTCCATCAGAAAGTTAGAATCAAGTACACCCAACCCAAAATTAGTTTTATTGAGCACTTTCGAAACCAAACAGCCCAACTTTATAAAAAATATTTGTTGGGGGAGGCGGAGGGAAAGATTAAAGTAGAGGGTAGGTTGGTATCGATATGGCTAAAAGATATTGAGTGTGGAAAGAAGGGGGATGGGGAACAATCAAAATTGATTTGTAGATTGCATTGATAAAACAATGGCGAACGGAGAGGAAACCTTATTTTGGAGTGGTCATTGGGTAGGAGGCGACATATTAAAAAATCGGTTGGATCAATTATTTTTTATATCTTCGAATAAAGAGGCAAAGATGGTGGATTTGAGGAGGGGTGCAAGTAGGAGTAGGACTTGTGATTGGGATTCAGGCGGCGAAGAAAGTTATTCGAGTGGGAAACAGAACTTTTACAACCTCTTTTAACGAAATTTGGGGCAATTACTTTTAGGGAGGATAAGGGATGATATTGTGTGGATGCATGACCCATGGAATTGCTTTTATGTTAAATCAGCTTATAAGGTCTTAACAGAAGAGAGCAATCAGGTGGTTCAAACATTTAAAACCAAGGTGTGGCATAAACATGTTCTGTAAATTTATTTAGAAGGGGAATTGTAGGCGAAGATGTGCAGAACTGTGTAGGAGGATGTGGGTAGCAAGAGTCAACGTCACATTTATTTTTTGAATGCCCTAATTTTTGTAAAGTATGGATGAGTCTGGCTAATTGGATGGGTGTGAATGTAGTATACCATAATAATTGTAGTTCTCATTTCGATTCTTTCTTTGGACTAGTTCATGAAAGGAAAGAGACAAAATTGGGTTTAAGAACGATTTGGTTTGCTTGCTTGAGTATTTGGAAGTCTATAAGCGAGAAGTTTTTTCAGGATAGAATTGTTTCCACTGCTATTATTTTAGAGCAGGTTAAAATGCTTTCCCGAAATCGGCTGTGATCAAAGTCTACAGGTTTCAAATATGAAATATCTCAGTGGTGGACGAGTCCTCTAGCTTGTTTGGGAGTTGAAGTTAAATTGTGTAAATAGGCAAGGCCTGGTGTATATATCTGGCGCGAGTCTGCATTTAGGACAGATTGGATTGTGAAAACCATTGCATTTGTGAAGATGTGGGCGCATTAGTGGAATAACTATCTTTCTAGATTGGGAGCTGATGAAAAAGAAGAGATTGACACAAAAGTGTGCATTTTAGCATGACTGTACACTTGGTGATTGCTGACAGTTGGGACTCTGAAGCTTCTGATCATTGTTGTCCAGAATTAGAGGAAGTCAGTCAGGTGCTTCGGTTGAACCGGTCTGCAAGAGGTGGTTTTATGCCGATTTTTGTTTCGCTCGACTTGGATTGGTGTTGGTTTAGTTTACAATATTACTAAGTCTGCTAGTATTCAGCATGTGGATTTCAGGTGGGTGTAGATGCATAGCCAAAAAAATCATAGATTGTGCAACAGGAGGCAATTTTAGGGTTTGAGTTTAATTAAAGTAACAAATAGGGGTTGGAGTATGACAAGTCTATACCTGCAAAATTTTGCAGGTTGTACTGTTTGGTGTTTGTCATTGATTTTTCTTGTTGCCATGTGAAGGTTAGATCTACGAGGGTTGATTTGGGTTTGTTGAGACTTGTGTTGGAGAGCTTTGTGTTTTGGTTCCTTCGCTAGCCGTGCTATTTTTTGTTTTGTGGTCGTAAAATAGAAAGGACTTTTTTTGTCTCAATTCTCGGGTTCATAGGAAAATAAATTGTGGTAATCAGGAGTTCAACTGCGAGATAAATAAATTTGAAACCAATTATATCTCAGTCTCGGTTTGAATTTGGATGCTCCCAATAGACTCCCGCTAAAACTTATTAAAAACTTGAGTTGAACCACTTGAACTATAGCACATTTAACAACATGCACGGGAGTTTTTCCTCACTCACATTTGAGAGCCTATAGATGAGGCTAAAACAATGATAAAACCAATGAAGTGATGATATGCCATTGAATAACGGTGCAAAAATTTAGTTTAATAGAATTTTGAGAAATAATATTTTCTCTTTGTAAAAACAAAACAATGGTTTAACAGTAAAACATTAAAAATAAAATATACTAATTTTTTTTTGGTCTGTAAAATAAATTAATTTAAACACTTGAATTTGTTTATTATTTTAATTTGTACGAAATAATGCTGCCAAATTCACCACTTCAGGCGAGGAGACTGGCATTTTTGTCTCTATTAGATTTTTGCACATAATCTTCTCTAAAGAAGGAGCAATATAAAAGCTAAACTTTTCAAAGATTTTCTGTATATATCCATATAGCTAGAAGTGGAAGTAATGGTTCATGTTTGATCAACCTTGTTTATGCCACCTTTTAGTTTTCAGTCTTTCATTGGCCATGGTAGTTTTTCTTTTCTGTCTTATTATGAAATCGTGTTCTAACTCCCAACTCCTTACACTTTAAATATACTTTTTCTTGGTCAAGACCCTAAAGACTAAAGTTTTTTTTTGAAAGAACCCTAAAGACTAAAGTTAAAAATTACATTATTGATTATAATTTAAAGGAGGGTACCCGAATGGTTGGCCATCACTCTGCCAAATGTGTCAAAACGCACAATTCATCTTCTTTTTTCCTATATTTTCTTTCTTTATGGAAAACAAAATTGGAAAATGATCACCAATTGATAGGCAATGCTGTTTAACTTTTTTTAGTTAAATCTTCATGTTAAATGAGCAGATAATTGTTCGACAGTGAGGTAAATAAAACTTAAGAAATGATTGTTTCAATAAGGATTAGAACTCAAATTCCCGTAAACGTTTTGTACTTAACTTGAGCTTATTTATCACTTGAATCAAATCATTTGATTTGAGTTATACAAACGTTGATGAACAAATAAATTATTTTACATGCATAATAAATTGTAGGTTCGGTAAAATATCAACTAATTAATTTTTTTACTCTACTCTTTACTCACTTTAGAGAAGACAATACTAAAATAACAAACGTACAATCTTGTCGCTCTCTATCACACACTTCTTTAATTTTACATGAATTTAATGTAATGGAGAATCAACTTATTTTAATGAGTGGGAACATCATGCTTGCCACATAAATTTATTGGAGAAAATTCACTCTCCACACAATCCAAGGGATACATTTTATTTGTATGGTTTTAACTTTTATGCAAAAAGCCAACCACTATCGTCATGGGTATTTTCAGCTTGACCAAGAAAGGAAGGTTGTATTATGTAAATATGTTGATTGCTGTTACATCTAGTGCTTTTCAAAGAGGACTTATCTTATCCTCCTAGGAGGATTTCCAATTAAAATACAAAGAGTTATGATGAAAACAATTAAGTCTTTACTTAGGGATAACGGTTGAATGAGATGATTCAGGCCTTTTCCAACTTAATTAGATACTTTAGATTCGAATTCAACCTTGAGAACGCAACATTGTTAAAACTATTGAGAAATGGTTTTGCCACATGTTGTGGTCGTACTCACATAGTTACGCGTGGAGGATTTCCGGTTTACAACAACAACAAAAAAAAAACCTTACTTGGGCGGTTACTTTAATTACTAATGAAGTGGTGTGCCCATTTTCATCTTCTATCATGATGTGTTGCTCAAAATTTATGTCCTCTTTTCTGTTTGTGGAAACACATGCACCATGCACTA
>Ga0315913_1000399_pt1 | contig 37552 bp, 12 predicted proteins | sample MpolsnodulesMG_FD_207736 | JGI IMG/M metagenome (GOLD analysis project Ga0315913, IMG submission 207736) | Medicago polymorpha root nodule microbial communities from Los Angeles, California, United States - small nodules | ecosystem: Host-associated > Plants > Roots > Nodule | place: USA...
TTATATGTAAGTCTCCTAAAAAAACAACTTAACATAAGTTTTTTTTGACCAATTATTGATTTTTCCTCTAAATTTTGAGATATGATTAAGGTCACATCCATTATATCTAATGTCACATCCATTATAATTAAACTCTTAAACTTATTGATAGAATATCATAAACAAATAAACATGAGGGTGCAACTATCGTGTTCAAAGAAGAAGGAGCATATTATTAGTATACTAGTAAATCATTTCAAAGCTTATCTTAATATCAAACCATACACATATACATCATGATTGACATATCTTCTAACATGATATATACATAAGTCTCATTCAGATTAATATATACATGATTATATCATGGCCTTTGACGCATCGTTCTTTAGCATAGCATGTAACCCCACAACTTGATACAATCCAAAACCATTGACGTTTACCCCTTCAACACGGAAGACTTGTTTCTTGCTTTTCTTCGTCACACACTCACTCTTGTGGTTGCTATTACAAACATCATTGCGTTGATCAATCACGACTCATGCTTGTGTATTTCATCTGTACAGTAACAATGTAATAATATACTTCTTATAGGGTAGTGGAACCTATAAACTTAAAAAACGACTCATGCCTATTCATGATAGTTACATGTGCCAGCATCCATATATACTATCATCAACTCCTTCTAGGATATATCAAGACTTCCTTCCTATAATTGGGATACCCTGAATTCACATGGTTAACATATTGGTAATGGTTGAATTAAGATCAGACGTTTGGACAAAACAAAAGGTTGCGCATTTAGTGAATTGTCTGATCTGAATTCAACGGTTATCAATTCGTGAATGCCGATGGGATATCTCAACTACAAGAATCCATTTTTCTCCTTTTTGATGCTTTATTTAGCCAATTTGCTACAATCAGCCTCACCAAAGCCAACTCTACGATTGGCAAGATCAAACTCTACCCATAGATTTTGTTGATGGAAGTTGCCAATAATGTTACCACCCGCACCCAATCTTTCTGACCTTCCAATTCCCAAACAATGGACCCCACCATCCACCGTGGCAAGAACCCTCTCTTTTGGAATCACTATTTGCACTCCTTTCTCAAACTCAAACACCATGTCTCCTACAAGCCGTCCGATTTCAACTGCATCTCCATCAAAACAAATGTCAGCTACTCCACCGTACATGTAGTCCTTCTTAATCTTGGGTCCCACCTTTTTTACTAACTCCTCCCTTATTACATTATAAGCTTCGTCCACGAGATAAGTAAATTCTGATCCCGAATCAATCATGGTTTGACCCGACCCACCAGCGTTGGGTTTGAAAACAGAAGGTGGAATGTTCAATTTCTTTCCACCAATATTAATCCCTTGCAATGGAAGTGTGTAGGCCAAGGGGTCCAAATTCGGCATGCGTTGACTTTGACTAAAAGTCAACAAGTTAACATAACGGAAACTCGATGAAGTTGGGTTATTTCCAAGGTAAAATGAACCGGATGCGGGTTGGGCTTGTTTTGTAGGAACACAATAGGAAAATTTAGTTATTTTACCTTGTGAAGGGAAACCAAGACGACCAAGATTCATTCCCAAAATACCCCTAGCATCATCCGATTGAGTAGCACAACCGAGGATGATGGGAGGGGTAGTTTGGGAAGTAGAGAAAGCAATTTTTTCTCTTACAAGATTACCCTCAGCATAAGTTCCATCAGCATAGAAATAAGAATAGTGACATAAACTATTGGCATCACAATCTGTGGGAAGGCTAAAATCGGGAACTCGAGGTTTACAAAGTGGGTGGTTACATGGGAGAACAAAGAAAGAAGATGAAAGAGAAGGATCAAAAGATGAAGTAGTAGGAGGTTGTTTCTTTTGTGGTGTTTTTTTGTTGTGACACTGAATCCATGAAAGTTGGCTTCCTGTGTCTAAAACCATTTGTTGAAGCTGTGGTGGTGTGCCAATGGGAAGAGTCACAACAAGAGCCATAGAATATTTGAAAGATGATTTAACATTTATGGAAGATGAAGATGATAGTGTTGTGAATTGTTGGTTGGTTTTTGTTTTGGAGTTTGTGGAGATTTGAAGAGAGGTTAGAGGGAAAGAAAGAGAGAATGATTCATTTACATGGTGATTATTAGGTTTTGATGAGAAACATGTGAAGAAAAAGAAGGATAAGAGAAGCAGCATGCATAGTGAAACAGAGGAAAATAGAGCCATTGAAAACAGAGGAAAACAGAACACGGCTGTTTTCTTTTCTTGTTCTTGTACTTGTTTTGTTTTTTGTTTTTTTTAATTATATTTGGAAGATTGAGAATATCAAATTGTGAATGAGGTAAGTGGCAAGGTATGGTTTGAGGCTAAGAAGTTGTATTTATATAGACAAAAATTAAAATTAAAATTAAATTAAATTGAATTGAATGGTGATGTGAAAAGGACAAAGGAAAAAACATTTTAGAGCCTCAAAATGAGGACGCGTTATATTTGGTTGAGTTGGTGTATCTTATAGCTTTTTTGCCGAAAAATAGTGTGAGACTATCTTTTATATATCTTACCTTATTATGCATAATGATAATGATATAGTAATGGTAATAGCCCCTTAAAGTTTGTCTTAGCCATTCAATTTCACTTTATCTAGCCACCCAATTTTGAATTTTGAATGTGGAATTGGAAGTGGAAGGTGTTGGTTGAGTTAATTGACAAAGCATAAGGGATTCTATTCCATTATTGGGTATTATACTATATCTCTTTTTTATAAAACCTTTGCCTATATCTATCTTTGCTACATAGTTCTTAACGTTTGATTAGTGAAAGTGCTTACGGGGGACTAGTTATTATATTAGTAGATTTTATTACTTTTAATTTTAAATTTTCAAGTAATGTTTTTTTTAGAAAGAATAGTCATGGCCATTTGCTTTAACAAATATACATATTAAAGAAGTCTCTTTCAATTTGATCACAATTTCCAAGATCGAACTCTGAGAATATAACAGCATTTTATGTTAAATCTCGAGTTCAAAACTCGAGTTGCAACATTCCCTTCTTTAAAATACGGGCAAACATTTTATTCAAAATAACAATATTTATCAATAAATAAATATAAAATAATGTAACATTAACTTTAAGAAGAGTTGGTTTACTTAAAACTAATTCAATTATAAATGATGAATTTTATCAATCCAAATTGATTTACTCTAAGAAAAGTTGTTTTACTCTTGTATTTTCGGTGTGCCAGAGTATTCCGACCTTGACCACTTAAATTGAAACGTACGTAAATTTTCAACCAAGTGATTCTCGGATAACTGAAAGAGTTGCTTTACTCTAAGAAGAATTGTTTAAAAAGAATTATCTTGAGTTCGTTTGAAATTAATTATGTCATAAAGTATCAGATGATTTTAATATTTATGGAGTTATTAAACAAAGTGACTCTACTCTCTCTTTGTTTTACAAGAAAATAACCCTACTCTTATAAGTGGATAAAATTGATCATGGAGTAATGAGTTATTAAACAAAATAACTCTAAACCTAAACTTGACGCCTTTTAAAAATAAAAAAATAAAAAACAAAATAACTCTACTCTAAATATTATTTGTGAAGTAACTTGATTGGCAGCCATTTATAATATAATTCACTAATTTTATGACTACATCTATATGTTAATATATAGCAAAAGTTGCACATATAAGCTTCTTCAAATAAGACCATATTATCTAGTTTTAGACTTAACTTTATCTTGAGTCAAAAAAAGAGACTTAACTTTATCTTTACAGTGTACTCTAAACAAACTCAAGTATACTATGTCGACAAACATAAATAAAGACAAATTATGCTAAGTAAGATTTTGATAGAAGTTTTGTTTTTGAATGAAGATTTTGATATAAGTTGAAATACCATGTTTAAGTGAGAAGGGATGTTGTAATCAATCCAGCTGTATGAAGTTCACAATTGTATAGAAGCAGGAAGCAGCCAGCCACCAACCAAACAAACAAAACTAGCTTCTTACGTAAGTGATATATCAACACAAGTTGAAAGAAAGGGAAGCACACGACCGCAGATTTTTTAATAATTGAAACTATCTTGACTCCTCAACTAAATCTAACAAACTTTGCTTCTTTCCTACATATATATTCTGTGGATTTTTTCAAACAAAACAAAAAAATACATAGAGAAATTTTACTCAAACAGTTTTTTTAGGGGACTCAAACTGCTTGTTGTGTATGTCACACTGTATCTCCCTTATAGTATAAGACTCTTTAACAACATTCATAGAGATTAAAAATAGTAGTTGTAATGTAACAGTATGTTTGTAAAAAGTATATGTTACTTCTTCATGATTTTCCACAATTATCCCATCAATTAATGATATATATCAAGGATGGAGTCATGAATTAAGTTTAGGGGGCTAAACTTAAAAAGGGCAATTTAGTGACAAAAAATAAATAAAATTAAATGCTTAACTTATAAAAAAAAATAGAAATTATAAGATATATTTGAAGTTAGTATTGTCAAACAAATATAAAAAATAAAAATAAAACTAATATTTTCTTCTAATAAATTAATCTTAATGCTTGATTTATATTCTTCCAATGAACAGGGTTTCATTAAGTCATTGTACAAATGAATTTTCTCTCATCCATTGAAGATGGTGTGAGGTGTGCGTGTTTTTCATCATTTGTTGTCTCAAATAAATGTGTTATGTCGTCTGATTTTCATTGCAACATGTGTCTCTGTAATTTAACTAAGTAGTTGGATATGCCAAGTATTGTCTTGGGCAGTCTTTTTCTTTAAAGATGTCTAATTTAGTTTCGGATTTCTTTCGTTTGCTCATTATTGGGGATTAAGCTTGTATTTCTTTTCTTAACGGTTTTTAATTTACTTTTAACATTTGGCTCCTTTTGTTCACAACAAATTAGTAAAAAATGAAGTGTTTAAGACACAATATATTGATAAAAAATGTCGGGTATACAATATCTTATAAAGTTCACAAAAAATAAGTATAGAGACAAAATAATATAGCGTACTACTATAACAAAGAATTTTAAAAAAAATCTTGGGATGGACCATGGCCTCTACTTGTCTATCATGAGTGAGGAAATAATTTTATTTTTTCTAATTGGAAATTAAATAAAAAGTGTTTTATAATTAAGAAAGCACATATTCTATGTATTGGAAAAGAGTTTTTTTATTTTTATGAGAGCTTAGAGGAGTTCTGAATCGATAAGAAATGGGATTACAAATTTAGAGAAAGTGTGACTTTTAGGGTTTTTAATTAAAAAATCTGATTTATTTTAATTTATTTAAACAATGCTTTAGCAATGATGTGCATTGCAAAACATTTGCATTTAATCAAGATATGCATTGCTACATCATTTAGTTTCTTGTCAACTCAGTTATATGGACAGATTAGAGAAAAATAAGTCTCAAATTTGATGGTGAGAAAAAAAAGTATAATATTCTAAAAGGGGGATTATATTTTTAGATTTAAAAATAGAACTAAAGCTGTAAATCTGAAAGAAAGAAAAATTGGAAAATGTACTTAAGCCTAAAAGGAATTAGGGAGGTGATTGAATGATCTTCCTAGGCAATTGTACTGAGAAGATTTAATTTTCTTAGGTTAGTCAACATGCTTCAATGGAATATTGGTACCAGGAACAGTATAGTAGATTAAACAAAGAAAAATCGTCCTTGCATTGCAATAATTGAAGAAGAAAAATGTGCATTTGATGTTGTAAATTATAGCCATCATGATTGACACAGGATACCATACAATGAGAGTCAAATCAGCTCGACATTTCTGCTGACCCTAGCAATTAAATGGGTAGGCAAAAAATATGCAAGAAAATAATAAGATTGAGAATATTTCATGACATAATAAGTTCCATAAATGTCTTGTAGTTGGTTTGGTTTTTATGCATGGACTATAAAGTACTATTTTATATAGTTGCGCATGCAATGCAAGTCCTACATGTTTTATTATTTCATTTATCGTTTGGTTTTGGTTTTGTGTTTTTTATCCTTTAGCTCTTTATTTGTTTTTCTAAATACAAAATTTTCTTCTGAATATAAATTTTATTTTTTAAAAAATAAAATGTTTCTAAGAAATATAAGTTTAATTCTAAATTATCACCTTTTTCAAATATATCTTTTATTAGTTTTTTTAAAAATATATTTTATTAGTTGTACTTACTCATTTATCTTGAGAGTGTACAGAATTAGAATTGGACAAGTTCAAGCATAAAAGAGTATTTATGAATATCCGTACACAAAATAGATAATTAAATACAATATTTACTTTTTTAATATATATGATAAAAATTAACTAAATATAAGTGTGTGCTTGGTTTTGCAATAAGAAATTTGATTTTGAATGAATTAATTTTGTAAAACTGATTTTAGACGTTAAAAGTAAGTTGAATGTTAAATGATTTATATTTAGATGCATTGAAATAAAAATGAGTTTACTAATAAAATTGAGTGTGAAAGTCATGTTTGGGGTGAAATCTACAAAATATAGCTTCATGTTAGATATATCGTTAAAGTCTTAATGATAAAAATCCATTTCAATTAGGGAAGCCTAGGAGAGTGTAGGAAACAATGAGTTAATGCTCCATAACCACGAGAGGGACACGCCGTATCTCTATCAAAAACTTTAAGGTATTGAATATATGGTTCACATATCTTATATATCAAACATTTTATTTATTCATAAATGATGTAAGACATAACCACTCATATTTACTTGCCCTTAAATCCAACACAAAATTGACATTATTCCAACATGTCAAAAATCAAGTTTATGTGTATAAAATCACTTTAAGCTTTCCTAAAGTGAAACCAAACATACTAAAATAAAAACAATGAGAGACAAAACCAGTATGCATATTCTAATCTTGGGACAACTTTCTTACACAATGCTTTTTTTTGTTAGTAAAAGACAGCATCATCACTGTTTGGTAAATAAGATGATCCAAATTCCAAAATGTACACCCTCAGATAACATATTTCTTATCCGGTGACGTGGCAGTAATTGAAAAATATAATGCATAATTATGTAAAATATATAATATATGTCTCTATGAGGTGCATGGCATTGGTTGGTAAGTGAGACTTACTTTAGTCCTCAACAATTAATGAAAAACATAGACCTTAAAAATTAGCCCAATCATTGTATTGTGGACCCAGGTCAACCGGGATTTCAGCACAGTGTTTTCTTGTCTAGTAATCTTTTTTAATCTCTAGAAATATAAAATCATCTTACTTCATTCCCTAAGCAAAACTGATTTTTTATAAGCACTAAAGTAAAGCTGATATACGCTTCTGGATAGTTTTCTAATAATCCAACAACACCTACCTACTTAATTTTTTATTTGTAATATATTTAAAAATAAAAAGTTATCTCATTTTTAAGTAAAAGTAAGTCACTAGTCACATCTAGAGCTATCTAATATACTCCTCAATTTTATTTTAAACACTTGAACTAACTTACTAAAAACAGAGATGCTAACAAGTGCCAAGTTATTAAAAAAAATATCCACTACTATAATGTCATATAAAATTGAATGCCAAAAGAGGGTGCATTTCTATACACCCAAATAGAACCTCATAAATGATGTGTGTATCTAGTCATCACTAAACTTTTTTTTAAGAGGGTGGTGGTGATATGGCAAAAATAAATGAACAAATGGTTTAGGTATGAGGCTAAAAAAATGGAAATTTGTTGTCTCTTCTACATAATTTGGTGGATTCTCATTATCTGAATATGAGTAGATGAAGGTATTTTTTTTTATTTTTTTGACAAAATGAGTAGATGAAGGTTGAAATTTTCAACTTGAGAAGAAAATAAGATTTTCAAAGAGTAACTGAAGGCTCGTGAAGAGATCATTCATGTACCACAGAAGCAATTATGTTAATTTATGGAGAACTTGTCACTAAATACACTAATGACAATTTTATTTAGGGTTAAATATGTTTTGGTCCCTATAAATATACAAATTTTCGTTTTAGTCCCTCTAAAATTTTCCTTCAATTTTTAGTCCCTATAATCCCTATTTTTAATTTAATTTTGGTATTTTTTTTTTAATGAAATTGTGCAGAAATATGTAAAATATTGTAAAAATCTTTCCAAAAAAAATTAGAATTTTTTAACAAAACATAAATTAAATATGAATTTTTTAACCACCAAATATATAAAAATTCATATTTAATACATCTTTTATTAAAAAAATCTAATTTTTGTATGGGAGAGATTCTTATAATATTATAAATTTTTCTGCAAAATTTAATCAAATATATGAATTCTACATGAGAGTTAACTTTAAAGAAGGGACCAAAAGTGAAGATTGAAAACTTTTGGGGAACTATAAATTGAAGAAATTTTTTAGAGAGACTAAAACAAAAAGTTGATATATTCATCGAGATCAAAAACATATTTAACCCTTTTATTTATTAGGGTTATGTTTTGATAGAATATTTTGAAGGACTAAATTATATTTTAGTGTGCGAGTATATCAGGTTTAATTCACTCAATTTTTCTCAATTGCACATCTCACCACACACTCAATATCCTCCTTTTTTTTATAATTTTATATTTGTTTTTCTCTTTCATGTTCAATGGTATAGATGTAGTAATTAAGAAAAATTTGGAGAATTTCAATTGAGGGAATCTATTCCCCTATTGCTAGTTAAGTATATTTTATAAAAATAATAGTATATTCAATCTTATTCTACTAAGCCAATTTTCTTCTTCCACACTAACAAGGCGAGTACCAAGTCGTTATCTATGACTCTTATCATGTTTCAACCTCAATGAATTAATATGCTTAGCTTATCATACAGAACAAAACAAAATCATATAAATTTTACAAGAGTGATCTGTCTTATGCAATGGAAATAATGCTTTCAAGAAAATGTTATAACAAGGTATATAGATAAGTTTAGAAACTCACAAAAATTCCAAAAAATTTAACAGAATAGTTATAAGCAAAAATAAAAAAAATAAAGCAACCTATTAGACATATAACACTACACCACCAAGTGGAATAGTTATAGTCTCTAATGTCATAATCCAAAGTCATTTTCAGCTCGTTTTAACACAGCAATCACTCTACTGTAAAACTCTGGTTCCTTTTCTTTTACATCATCCAATGTCCGTGACTCATGCTCATCCACCTAATAGAGCAGACAAATAGATATTTATTATCTTATAAAGTAAATATATTATCTACTTGTGGTAGTGGAGTGGAAAAAAGGCAAAACATTGATCTATAAACAAGAGTTAGATGTATTTTTCCATCCCTATAAAATTGGGAAAAATTTATTTTGGTCCATAGATAAATTTTCTTGTTGGTTCCATATTTAACAAAAATGGTGTGTTTGGTTGTGACTGAAAGCACACAATTTTTGTATTTCTTATGAGCTGAAAACAAATAAAAAATTTGTAAAGAGTAGAGACCAAAATCAGATTTCGCTAATTTATTAGGAACGAAAAAAATATATTTAACCCTAAAAGAATAACAGCATTTTCTAACTATGTTAGTTGCATAGATCAAACGACACTATAATTTTTAAGTTGCGTTATTTATACACGCAAAAAATCAACACTGTATCTGACATCGTATACACATTGTATAAGTGTTGATGTTTGACACTTGGACCCGATGAGAGAAAAAAATATATGAACAACAAAAACAGTATAAAAATACATTGTTGAGGTCAAATTGTGTGTCCAAAAAACATTTCTCATAATTTTTCTAAATCTTCTCTATCTCCCTTTAATAAATGTAATAATATCCTTTATATGATTTAGCCTCCTTGTTAGTTCTTCAAAAGGCCTTCTTCACACATGCTTGAATCACCTAAGTTAATACTCAACCTTCTTTTGCACAATAAGTGATATCTCAATTAAATGTACTTGTGACTTAATATACAAGATTCACAAGAAAACCCCTCTTTCACTGTTTTGTACAACAACCTTTGACTGTTCACACCAAATTTTATTTTATAGCAATATTTTGTAACATTTTGCTGAATTTCATTAGTTCTAAATATAGGATATGCCCACAAGTAGTTTTTCAATTTAACAGTGCGAATATATAGACATAGTTACATACAACAAATAGTGTTTTTAAAGATAAAATGAGCTTTTTCATAATATGATGGAGTTACTGAATTACCTCGTTGAATTTCAAAAGAATCAAATTAGAAATAGATGCCGGTTTCGTACGGTCCCACCTAAACAAAAAAAGAAGAGAAAAGCACAATTAAATTAGATAAATTCCAAATGAAAGAGATCAAGAAAGAATGTTAGGCTAACACATATGCTTATGTAGGTGATATATCGTCCGAGATGAGCTAACATAGCGGATGAAAGTAAATATAAATGAAACGACGTTACTCAAAGATGTAAATTTCAACAGCAAGCATCGTGAGATTCTACAACTTTTACTTCTGATTTATGCACATGATATTCATATCACCCACAAAAGAGTCTCAAATTTTACAAGAACAGTAATGTTTTGAAACTTGTATAACTTTACTGAAAAGGCAAAGAAATAGAAGTGCAAGCTTTGAGAGTACTTCAATATAAAAAGAAAATTAAGAAAAACCATTAAAAAAAAAACTTGAGGAGGATACATGCACTTAAACGACAATTGGTAAGGACAATGCATAATATATGCAACGTCTGGGGTTCGAACCCCAGACACCACCAAAAAAAAAAGTGACAGATAAAGTAAGCTTAAAAATGGAAAAATAGTTAAATATCAACGGAGTCAAAGCTGATGGTATCTGTGGACCATTTCTATGTATTTTGTTGATGAACATTATATATATATTTTATGTTTTTGTCGATAAAAATCAATTGAGTCAAAAGCTACCCCATACCTCACAAGCATCAATTCATTAACTGATCGCCACATTGCCCGTCCAACGTCTTTCGCAACCTGCTCTCTAGCACTTCTTCCATGCCATAATTCTTTAGCAATATACTTCACTTCTTCAACGTCTACCTATAAAAAAAATAGAAACAAAAACAAAAGACAAAAGAACTTCAATCTCATTATTTCTTATTCAAAATACAACAATCAAAAGTACCAACAAAAAATTTACATAAAAATCTCATTATTTTTAGTCCATGTTTTTGTTCTATCAATCATACTTATGCGTTATGTTAAGATAAGTTTTTAGGTCATCTGAACCACGCCATGCAGACGTATCACTCTAATTGCACTTCACCCGATTTACGAAATTAAGTGAACTGCCAGTAGATTTAAGTATGGCTTTTGTTAAGAATTAGGATGGAGAGCATATGAAATAACATTTGATGAAGCATAAACATAAATCATCTCATGATAATTCAAAAAAATCATAACTCATAAGACCTCGGATAAAAATAATTAGGCCACTCGTGATCATGGGGAAAATTGGAGATTAAAGTTATAATTTTAGTTTATTCATTGCAAATGCAATGCAAAGTACAAACTAGCATGATATCATGTATCAAAAATCTAAGTCTCTTTTGTCAACAAAAAAAGAAGAATCTAAGTGTCTAGTACTGTGTTTAAATTGAAATTGTATGTGTGTTGACATTGGGGTGGTGCGTATTTTAAAATATCCTGCTTCTTAATCCTCACAAACACAAGTAGTGAGTAGAGAATAGATAACTCTTTGACAGCAAATTGATTCAACAAAACCTAATTACGCTGAAAATTAGTTTGTCACCTGTGATGATTTTGGCAAAGTTTGAAATTTGAAAGGGTGAAAATTTTCTATTTACTTGTGCCTCAAAATTGTTGGAAGGAATGTTCTTAATGTGCAATTGGATGAATAGATCAGAGTAGTATAATTCAATTTATCCTGAATTTTTTAAAAGAACCTCTAAAAAGGTTAAGATATAACACTTAACAACAGCGAAGTTGTAGTAATTAAACAAAAAGTTAACAGTGTAGGATTCATACCTGCACATGCATGGAAGTTCCGTACAATGTCTCCTCATGCTCAATAAGGCGTTGATGAAGAATATGGTAATGATCCATATCAAAATTTACTACAGGTTCTGTGTGAACATGCAATCCTGCTAAATCCGTCAAAACATAGGAGGCCATGACTTGTCCAAATATTGCAGGGATGGTGCCTAGAACAGGTATGATACGGACCCTAAAACCTGGAACAATCTGACAAAAGGACATAGAAGTCAGAATGTGTAACCAATGCGACTAAATGTTATGATAACAAATACGCAATGGCTTGACAAAAATGTATGAAAATTACACTTAGGCTTGTTTGATTGTGTTTTGGTTTTTAAAAACTGTTCTATAAAATAGTTTTAAAAACTGTGCTCTAAAATAGTTTTTGTATTATCGAAAAGTCACAAAATAGATAGTGGTACAATCAACGAATGATTAATAAAAACAAATGAAATCACCTGATAGTCTGAAGGGTTTTCCTCTTCTCCACTTGGACCCTTAAATGGAAGCAGCTTAACTTTGGGTTTTTCTAAGGAAAACACAACAGGGATACCACCATCAATGCCATGATCTTTCCTTAGACGGTGTCTTACCTGCATAGGTAATTAGGTATGATTGAAGTAAGAGTTACATGCATAATACTAATAAGAGAAATGCTACGGACAAACTCTCTGCCACACTCTATTGAACACTCTTTCACTCATTGGTCCACTCCACAAATATTTTAAAATGCTATACCAGTTACCGGCTCTGCCTGTTTGACAAAAACATAACACTCCCTTCAATGAAAAAAAAAACGCACGATCTGCAAAAGAGTTCTTCGCAATTTTTTAATGCTATCTTTATAAATTTGAAAATCCTTGGATCTGTTTGTGATAGAAATGGAAAAAGACACAGTTTTGTTTTTTTTCTTCCATGGGGTGGATGGATTGTGAATTTACAGTCTGTTTTTGAAGAGATGAATTTACAGTTGACAACCATCACCTAGTTAATCTAAACTTTAAATGGAATTGCTCTTTCTCTCTTTGCAATAAATACTTAAGGGTGTTATTGACAACAAAAAAAATGTTGCATTCAACTTTGAAAACAAGTAAATAGAAACAAAACAGTTCTACAAAAGTCACAAGTAAATAGAAAACAATAAATACCTAAGAGAGTATTGTTTATTGACAAGACAATTTAAAAGAAAAAATATATAACAATTTCAATGGGATGAAGATTCAAAAGTCTATCGAATGCCAAGTCATTAATAACGATCAAGAAGGGCTAATGTATTAGGTGTGAATGTGATGAGAAAAACGAGACAGAGCATGTATGCAAGAAGTCACTTCAAGGCAAAGTTGTAAGACTAGAGAGTCTGTGTAAACTCGTGAAACCACCATAGACTCAAGAAATATGGCAGTTCCATTCAAGGTTGTAAGCGAGAATAGGCAGTTCCATTCAAGGCTGTCAAACTTGAGAGGCTTCTTAAACTTGTGGAAGCTCTTTAGACTTATTGTATGCACTTAAGAGTTTACTTATTACAAAATTAATGTTTATACATCTACCATATATATAAACATAATTTAATAATATGTACATAATTCATACTCAACAGTCTAGCCTAGTAATAAAATTTCACCAAATAATAGGGCACATTTATTGAAGGAATCAAGAGAACATGGAGTAGAAAGGCAATACATCAGGGTTCTTTATGGATAATGATAGGAGACCTATGCAAGGCACAATCTGGAAGATTATAGAAGCATAGGGAATGAGAGTTATTTAGCCCCTTCCTTGATTTTAGGGAATATTCTATTATAAAAAGGAGGTAAGTGTAGTGAGTAAGTCATGGAAAAATATTTTTAGAAGCATTGTGCTCTGGTAGGACCGTTTACACTCTGGTTTATCTCTTTCTTTTCTGTTATTCCACCATTGTAGAGCCTTTGTGCTCAACCTTTTCCATACATTTATAGAAGGAATCGAGACAAGAGATATGGTTTATGATCTATAAAATACAATAAGAGTCGTATGAGGAAACATTACCGATCGAGATAATGGATCATTAGTAGACTCTCTTAGATCAGCGATGCGTATTCTAGTTGGATCAGCTCTAGCACCAGCCCCAGTGGCAGATAGAACCTTCAAGCCCCTACGTACACATGCAGCAAGAAGTGCCACCTATTTATTACACAAAACATATCAAGCAATTGAAAATTCAAACTTACACAGATATATAACTACCATACATTTGATTGAGTTATTGACGATGATAAGGAACAAGAGAGAAAAACTTGAGAATGTAATCAAATAAGGAGTTGAATTTAGAGGATACCTTCGTATCGATGTTATCAATACAGTCAAGAACAAAGTCAGGGTGACCTGAGAGAATTTCTTCTTCAGTTGATGAGTCATATAACATCACCTTTGCATCTATTTGACACTCTGGAAATATTGATGAGAAATGCTCCTTAAGGCACTGAGCTTTTGAGATGCCAACATCTGCTCTTGTCGCAACAGCGTGTCGATTTAGTGATGAAAGAGAAACCTTCTCATTTAATAAATAAATAAGTACTAGCATTGTATGGAATGTCTATACAAATTCTAAGCTAGACTAACAAAACACCAAAAGTTAAAACATCTTTATTTTCTTTTCCTTTGCATTACGAAACCCTACTTAATAATATTGACCACAAGTTTTTTAGGTTTGAGATTCTTGAACCTATAATGCCATGCATTACAGTAAGTAATAAAACAACAGATGTTCATAAGTCTTAAAATACTATCCATGTTATTTCCAATCAAAACTCCAATTTGTTACTTTACTTAAGCTATAATAGTGATAAAATTTGCATCCGTTTACATTCCAACACTTAAATATTTCATAGAATTTCCAGCCAAATTGGCGAAAGGTCAAAACTACATTAAGATTAAGATGCATAAAATTTGTGATTCGCAGTGTAACATAATCTTCCGATAGTCAGTGGCATCAAAATATTCAACCATGACCATTTACAGAGCCAAAACTTCTATGTAATAACGTCATTGGGGAGAGAAAACAAGCTCCAAATAACATTATGGGATATGACATTTGTGATTCACAGTGTAACACAATTTTCTTGTAATCAGTGGCATCAAATCTTCAATCTTTAGAGAGCCAAAATGTTCGCCAAGGTTGTTTTGCACAAACCAAGAAATAGCCTTATATTGATTAACAAGAAAACTTCAAATATACCCTTACATTCCATTGATCCACTCACCCATTTATTCTCTCTCTCTCTTCATTAATGTAAGTGTAAAATAATTGATAAGATAAGGCTAAATTGACAAATAAAAAACAGTTAATGTAACCTTTAAAGTTTGAAAACGACAAAACCAGGCAGGAAAAATCCATAAAAAACATAAAAGCCATCCAAGAATAAAAGAATAAAAATTAAACATTATCAAGAGGAGAATTAGTGAGAGTAAAACCTGGTCAAAATCCACAAGAAGAAGCTTCCCAATCCCTGACCTCAAGAGCATAGAAGCAGCATGACTTCCAACACCTCCAAGACCAATGACCACAACATATGATGCACTCATCTTCTGTTGTGATTCAAAGCCAAAAAACTGAATGTTCCTAGTTACAGCAGAAACAACCCACCCAAAAAAAAGTTGGTTAGGTAGAAACCAAAGAAAAGATAGATATAACAAGGAAAGTGCCACCCAAAATATAAATAGTTGACAGGATGCGCACTGTCAGCGTAAACCAGTTTTAGACTGACATCCAATGATGGTCCACTATTTTCCCACACGTCATCCCACTTTCATAAGTTCATTTTGAATTTGATCGTATGAAGTGGCAAAGTAGTGAACTTTTACTGTTTGTCCCTGTAAAATAGATCTACGCTAACAGTGTATGCCCTTTTAACTCAAATAAAAAAGCCCTGAAATAAAAAACTTATGAAATAACTAAACAACAAACAAACTCCCACAGTAAAATTGAATTGAGGCAATAACATTCCATTAGATATCCAAGATGATGGGACAACAAGTATATGCATGCATTGATAAACAGTGTGAAAATCTTTCATGCCATGTTCAGCCTAAAACATGCCAAGCCTGACTATATAATTATCTCTAAACATAAAGATTGTGTATATTAATTGATTTAAGGGTGCTAAAATTGCCCTATAAAAATAAAGGAGCTCATGAGCAAATAGAAAAGAGATTGCACGTTCTTAGAGCATGTTTTACTAACTGATTCGACGGCACGAAAACATTTTCATTCAGACATAATTAGTGCAGAGAAAATGTCAAAATAATTGGCAACAACTTGCAATACCTAGTCAGCTGTTCAGAAACAATCTCGTCTTTCAGAAGATCGTCACTAATCACCTTACCACTCTTCTTTCCAGCTATAGTGCATCTGTCAACACCTGTAGGAGACACAAAATTCAACACTTAAAAGGATACACAAAACAGCAATCTTATTAACTTTATGACGTGAAAGTACTTAGGCAACAGAAGCATTAGTCTTGTAGAACAAGTTTCTTATAATTGACAGCACATTAACAGTCTTCGTCTACAAAACCAAAAAAAAAAAAAGTCTTTTATACATATGTGAATGAGTCTACAGAAAAATGGTAAACAAACAGTGTGACTTGAACCATTTGAACACCTGACATACTAACCGTTAATACAAATACCTGCACTAGATGTACTAAATTTAAGAAACCAGCCAATGCACTCAGTTTTTTATTTGCTAATTATATCAGTGAGAGTGCAGACATTACAATGACAACACCAAAAGGGTTCGCTGCATTATCAATTCAGATTAAAAAAAGGGCAGCCCGGAGCACTAAAGCTCCCGCATACGCAGGGTCCAGGAAGGGGTCCCATCCCTAGGATTCACTCTACAATATTACACCCACCCCTAGGACCCAAATATTAGGCATGTTTGATTTGATAAAATATTTTCTGTTTTTATTTCATCTTTTCATTTATAATTACAAAGTAGAGAAGCTACTTTGTTTTTAATCTGTTCCCTGTTTTCAAATATTTATTCAGGAACTAACAAAAACAATTCTTGTCCAAATCTTTCAAAGATTGAAACCAATGCAACAATTATTAAAAGTAATGATGGAAATCTTTTTTCTGAAACCAAATAGAACCTTAACATTTACAGTTTACAAAATATCATCTTTAGGGTATGTTCAGTATCATAAAACACTGTGTTTTCATTTTCCATTTTCATTTATGGTTTTGTCTAATGTGCATAGGTAAGTTGGTCTTGCACCATGTACGAGTTTGTTTCTACCATCAGATCAATAAGTCACATCATACCTCATTTGATCCAATGGTGAGATTTATTGATCCAATGGTTGAAACAAGCTTGTGCATGGTGCAAGACCTATCTCACATGTCACTATAGAATTGGCCATCATATATAGTTACAAAATTCACCTTATCTTCACTTTGTTTCCTATTTCAAATCTTTGAAGGTGAAAACATCAAGGAAAATGAAAGCAAAAAAAATTTCTGAATCGTAATAAGCTCATATAATTTAAGCATTGACATTTAGGGTTTGTTAATATTTACTTATTTAAGCTTATCTACCAGCATAAACACTTATGAGACTACTTGGGAGAGTATACAGAAACAGTTATGACATATTCATAACTTGTTTTCAACTCATTTACATAAGCTGTTCAGGATAACTTGTGAAAATAGCTTTATAGCTTATATAAAAACGGTTTCACTTCATATTATATGTATCTTAGAAATAACTTATAAATAAGCACTTCTAGGATAAGTAAGTATGCTATAACACATAATTAAGTCGTTTATCATAACAGATCATGGTATAATGATTACTTGCTACTGAGATACAAATAACTTAAAACGTAGAATCAAACAAAAGAAATTAACACAAACCATTCAATTCAGCAGAAGCATTCTCATTACATTGCCGCTGTGAACCTCTTCTGCAAAAAACAAAAAGTAAAGATAACATCACATTATTCATTCATTCAGTAAAATCGAAAGGAAAGAAAAAAAACAAAGATTAAAGGTTCAAGAAAAAGTGACTGACTTTTGAGTTTGAAGGAGTTTGAGAAGAAAGAAAGTGGAGAGAGAACCTAAAAGAGCACCACCTCCAACCAAAACCAAACATTTGCTTCGCTCCATGTTTGTTTGTTTGTTTGGGTTTCTCTTTAATTTTGTTGGCCTGACATCGGAGGCTGTCTTGTTCGGTGGTTTGTGGTTGTGTAATGGGTTTCGGGTAGCACAGCAGTCGGGTCAGGCCATATTTAATATCATGATTCATATCATATATAATTTGAATTATGAGAAAGGCAGCTACACTTTTTTAGGTCTGTTTGGTTGGATAATTAGGAGGGGAGGGGAGGGGATGAATTTTAACGGAGGGGAGGAGAAATATTTTAATTAAAAGTGTGTTTGGTTCACAAGGGGGGAGGGATTTTAAAATTATTTTACTGTTTTACCCTTAAACTTAATTAAATAAGGATAGTAAAGTAACAAAACAATAACGGTGTAATCTATAACAACACGATGTAAACGATGGAATTATGAATTAGTAATAGGGTTTTACAATGAGTAATAAAAGTTGTTACAAGGAAAAATTCTCAATAATATACAATAAAAGTTGTTAGAAGAAAAAATTGTTAATAATATGGAATAAAAGTTGTTACAAGATAATATAACCTATAACCTAATATAGTAAAAGTTGTTTCAAGGATAATATAATATAATAATAATAAATGTTGTTATAAGGATAATATTGAGATTTTAAATTAATATAAGGATAATTTTGACAGTGCAATAAAATTTGCTCCCCTCCCCTCTCCTCCAAACTCTCGAACCAAACGGACCCTTAAGCACTCTCTCTAGCACTTACTTTTTTATTGGGTGAAAATAATGTGGGACCTGAAATCGAACCCACATAAAGTAGTGAGACATACATTGATTTCACTCAATAAAAGAGTGAGTGTTAGAAAGAGTGTTCAAACCAGAGTGTTGTTAGAATTCCACATGAATTATAATTATTTTTCAGGATTATGTTTTTCAAGTTGTTTTGAAACAAGGAAGGATTGAAAGAATCTGAATATTTCGAAGGTGTTTCATGTGGTTTTAAGGATTTAAATCTATCTTCTTTTTTTTAAGGAAGGATTTAAATCTATCTATTATATTATATATTTATTAAATTAGACCCTAAACTATTACAATGACATCTCGTGTAAATTTTGTCACATTATAAAAAATTTAATGTGACATTTTTAAAGCTCACTTAATTTTCCAATTCTCTAAATCCACTTCTCAAATTTCTTTGCTCAATAAATATTTATTTGATAACTCTTACAGAATATGTTCTAGCCAACCAGAAGGTCAATCTTATAGCGACACGTGGACTAAAAGTCCACTGCACTAAAGCACAACGCCAATAATGATGCACCGCATCGCATTCGAGCACGGATCCGTGCGACGATCATCCTACATGTGTCATCTAACTGCTCCCTAATTGCATGCCGCATATCCCGGAGATAGTTATCCTCGCGCTCACCTATATAGGGGTGACTTAATTTCACCCTCAACGAATGATTCACTTTTCATCACACTTTTTACACACTCTTTCTCAGCTCCATTTCTGACTTGAGCGTTGGAGTGGTAACGTACATGCAGGCACCTTTCGTCCCACCGTAAAGACTCATCGCCACGATATCGGAGCACTTTCCACCATTGTTACCTCTCATTCATCCTCACCAGACATATCATTTGGCGCTGGAAGAAGGGGATTGTTTACCAACCGCCACGGTCTAACGATCCTCCACCGTAACCGTTTTATGTTACACGTTCCTCCGCCATAACCGTTTTCAGTTACACGTTCCTCCATCGTAACAGTTGACAGTTACTGCTTCATCCACTGAAGAAATGGCCAAAACTTGTACGAAAGTCACCACGAGTCACTCCTCCACCGCACAGGAATCACGTCATGAGATTCAATTCCTCCAAGATCGAACAATTCCAGTTCTTGAATCGGTGAATCCAGAAGGAAACGGGAACATCGTTGTCCTTAATGCAATGATCAACACTCATCTTTCACCAGCGATGGACGCGACGCTCCTTCCTCCGTGCGCGGAGGATAATTCTCCACCTCCACTTTGCACAGAGGATGTCCCCCCTTACCTCGAATTCTCTGAAAGTACAGCTTTATAGAATCACAACAATAAGATGAAAAGTTTCTCCCCCTTACCTCGAGTTCTCTGAAAGTGCAACTTTTGGTTCGAGTCTCCTTAGCTAGGTTTTGCCTTCTTTCCTCTCTTCCTTTCTCTGGTTTCTCATGTTCAACAATCTTTGACCTCATCTCTCTCAAAACCCTAGTTATTCCTCTACTCCTCTCAATTTCTTTCTTCTATTTTATGTAAACATAATTCTACCACATGCTCCTCTATTTATAACTATTGTTTGGGCTTAGTGTTTCTCACATAATTCTTAGACTGACTTGCTATCTACACCCTTAACTTGGTTACTATTCTTTTTGTAACTACACAACCTTGCTGGTTACACCACCCACTGTCTAAACCATTAAGTTCTACTAAGTTTTGCTAATGCACTTCAGTTTGCACTACCTTCTTATCCTTGCTAAAAACATTAATGTCTTTTTAATTTTCTCCCATTATTTAAGAGACTGGTTAACTCATACTTCTTCATTATTCACAAAGTCTACAACTATGAATAACATAATTTAAGAATATCAAGCAACCAACACTAATAATAACAACAATACTAATATTATCCAATAATAATATTAACGACTTAATATTAAAAATCAGGGGATTACAGCCGATAGCTAAACGGGTACACTAAACTGATATTTAAGTACCTGTTACTTCATGGATACGAATACAAATTTGATCATACATGGGTACGTGGGTATTCGTAACCGATAATAAATTAAGTAAATTACTAAAATATCCTTGTATATGTATATAAGAGGTTGAGGTCTCAAAAAACCATAGTTTACTGTACGACAACTTTTCTTTTCAAAGTGAAGTCATTGAAGCTTGAAATGCATATGAAATTCGAATATTTGTTTGGACATTTGTTATCCTTTTAATTTTTTTTTCCTTGAAGAATTTGCATGAATTATGTAAAAATTGTGAATTTTGTATGGATTATAATATGGTATTTATATGGATTACGTATCAATGTTTAAAAGTAAAGTTTTTGTTAATTAAAAAAATGCTATTCATTGTATCAAAAAATAAATAAATTAAAATACATGGATATCCGTGAATACTCGTGGATACCTCAATACTTATGGATTACCCGTATAATAGGTAGCTGGGTACAACACGGATGCATATATCATATTTATCTAATGAGTCGAAGATGATATCATACCCACCTCTTATTTATAAATGTTAACCCGTCTCGCTGTACTTTACATAATTTTTTCCTCCACACTTTTGCATTTAATGTTTATCTAAAATAAAATAAAATTATGTTCCTAATTAGATGCTATTACCCGTCTCGCTATATCTCTTACTTATAAATATTAACACGTATCGATATACTTAACCTAAATAAGATTAGGTTAATTATATTTAACCTAACTATTTTGTTACCCATTACAGTCAAATATTACCTTCGATATGACCCGTGCGTTAGCACGCGTCGTCGATGGTCTAGTTGATACTAGTTGACATCCTTATTCAAAAACAACGAAACTAAACTACCCGGTTTTTTCATTTGAACCGGCCGGTTTTAATAGCTCCTGTTAAATTACCTTAACTGGTTGCTATTCGCGAACCCCTCTTTCGATTTCTGATTCAATCGTTTCCAATTTGTTCCAAAAATCAAAACCATGGATGCGCAGGCAAAGAAAAAAGCATTGTTTCGTGCCAAATTGAACGCTCAGAAGAAGGACAAACGCATAGATTCTCCCCTTGTTAGGTTCGTTCATTTTTCTTTGATTCACTTACAAAACTGTTATTTTTATTATGCAGTGTTAGTTGCAAACTCAAACCCCACATGCTTTTATTTGTTATTCTTCATGTAGGATTGAAACTTTAATGTTTAAATGCTTTATGCTTATGAATTTAGTTGTGCCCTTTTATTCATTTAGTTGATTTTTTGCTAATATTGATGATTATTGCATTTGATTGTATCTACTAGCTACCTATGAAGCACTGACATTGACACACACAGACACCAGATACGACACTGACACATGGACACCGGGTATTATTTGAAAAAATGAATGCAACAATATGTGTTGATGTTGGACACTGTAACATGTCAGACACACCTTTGATTGGTCTACATAGCTAGCTACTTGTTTGTGTTTGTCATTACGTAGCACCGACACTTTTGATTGAAAGCGGGTCCGGTGTGTGTTGGTGTCTTACACTAACATGACACCGACACATGTGGTTATGTTTAACCGTCTCAATTTTACCTAATTATCATGGTGTCTATGTGTTAGTGTTGTGTCGGTGTCCATCTGTGTTTGTGTTAGTGCTTCATTCTTGTTTGGCGAAAAATTATACTTCTATAAGATGATTTGCATGCGTTTTCTTATTCTTATTGCTATATTGTTATTTTGATTTTTTGTTATTTCTTTGTGCATATGCATACAGGTATAATGAATTCGATCAGCCTGTTTGCCGGGTTTGTGATGTTGTTTTGAAGTCTGAGTCCTTGTGGGATGCACATCAAGTTTCTCGTAAGCATCGTGAGGTGATTATATTTACAATCTCGTTTATTTTCTCTATAGAATTTTTGTTTGAAATCTTTTTGCTCACGCTTATAAATCTTTTTGGAGGGTGTAATTTTTTTCCATTTGCATTTGTTTCAGCCCAAAATGAGCTTAGCTTAACAGAATTATTATCTTTGTCAGGCAATAACTAATCTTAAAGCTAATGCTGCTGGGTTAACTAAGCAAAGCAATGCAAAACCTGATATTCCCAACGCTAAACTTGAGCAGCCTTCGGGATCACAGTTCAAAATTCCCAAGAGTCCACAAGAAGTGCCTAAACCTCAGTCGTCATCAGTTCTTCCACCAGATTTTTTTGACAACAATGATGCAAAGAAGACAAGATCTGGTAAGTATTTGGTTCAGAAAATCGAAGCTGTATATGGTTACATTCTTGTATATTTAATATTGTGGAGTTTCACTTGCACACCATAGGCATTAGGCAATAGGCACAGCCAATGATGTTTGTTCATACACACATATTTTCCGTGTAGGTGTTTAACATCTAGTTTGTTTGTTTACACATTTTTGAGAGTTAATTGGGTGAGAAAGGACTAGTTTTTGGTTAAAACAAGAAAAAGTCATGGGTTGCTTCTAGCTGGTTATTCTCCATTGTGGGTTTACAACATGGCGATCTATTAGACGGTTCTGATTATTGAAATAAGACAGTTATGTTATATCCTATTTTAATTAGGAGGGAAGTTGTATATTGTTTTAATTAGGACAGTTATGGCTATGTGTGGCATTTATTATTTGTATTATAAATAGGGAATTTATGGACAAGGGAAAGGGGGGATCGGTTATTTGGTAAAGGATTGAGAGAGACCCAACTCTCGAACATTTGGGATGGGAGGGATCCTGGACTCTCAAATTTCTTGGGAATCTATTGTAATATTAATATTAATTGGTATTTCGGTACCAGTTTCTATCATCCTAACACCAATCATAACAAATTACGATCCTAGGTGCGGACAATGTTAGAATATATAAAAAATACATTAGAGCAATTTCAAATATACCTCAGGTTATATCTTAGGATTGATTTTCATATTGATACTGATAGAGTGATTTGATACTGATAAAGTGGTTGGTTATGATAACTACACTAACTGCCTTATTTTATAGTTTTATCTTCTGCCGTACTGGGCTGTTTCTGTCAGCTTTGTTTGCTGTAGTTTATGTGGCTGTGTTAAGCTTCTGGCAGTTAGAATCTAGAGCATTCCTAGTCAGTTAGTAACTGTTAGAACTTGTTAGAAGCTTGTTACAATTATTGTCAGAGCCATGTTAAGCAAGCTTGAGTTGTTAATCTGTGTGTGTGTGTTTGTAATTCATAATGGAAATTCAGACTCAATACATAATTCATTCTGCATTTTCATTAAGATTACGAGTCTTGAAATTATCATTATTACTTGTCTTATTTAATTAGGATTAGGAATCTAGTATTAGTAATAAAGAATATTAATGCTTTGTCTTATGTATAAAACCATAATCACAATTCAAAATCTTTCTTCTTTCTCTTCTCTCATTCCTTGACAAGACTATAATCATACAAGTTCAACATGGTTTCAAATTGGTATCATCTTCCTCCATGACCTTTCTCATCTCATCGCTATTTTGTTGTTGAGTTCCCGAAGGTTTGGAACTCTCTGTAATAACGTCATCATCTCCATGATGATTATTTTATCTTCGATTGTGCATAAATTCCTACTATCCTTTCTTTCTTCATGCTCTCTCTTTGTTTGTGGATTTACTATCTACCATTCTTCTGCATGTCTCTAAATCCGTATATAAATTCGTCTCAGTTACTACAAACCTTAGGTTATCTTAGCTACAGTTTTTATTCTAACAATAAATGGTATTAGTTCAATTGTCAATCCTTGTTAGTCGAAGGTGGGTAGCAAGGAGGAGGTTGAACCCCTAACCTCCAATACTCCAATTCATGTGCGTCCCAAGCTCACCGCCGAGCTTTGCACTCTGGGATATCTAAGTTATAGTTTGACCCCAGCTATCCCAAATTCTGTTTGGCCTTGGCTATCCCCAGACCCACTTTGGCCCAACTATAGTGGTGAACTGATTAACTGTGATTAATACCAGCCTCCCGTTATAAATTATACCAATGGTGATTTCTCCTACCCCACAGATGATTCATGCTATGGTGAGTTATTCATGACTGTGATGGAATTATAAACCAACACCATTTTAATATATTTTTTTAATACCCTAAAGTTCTTGTGGTTTAATGCTTCCAAATGTGCTTGTTGCATTTGGAGAAGTTGTAGTTTCTTTGCTTATAGGATTTTTCCGCTAATGGTCATATTGAATCTCATCTTTAGTCATGCAACTTTTCAACTAGTTCTTTAGGTTGATGATCATTTTAGCCATATTGATGAGTTATCTTTTCTAGTAATGCTTATCTCTCTGTGTTTCCAATTAGTCCAATATCTCTTGGTTGTTCCCTCTGACATGCTAACTCCGCTGGGTTTCCCGACTACTTTCACATCCCTCAAATTATTGTGCAATTCATTCCAAGATATCCACATGCTCAATAACACATTCAAGGTCCAACTCTAATGGGTGTTGTTAAATGATCATCTACATTGTTGTCCCATTCTACTGTATGCTGAGGCAGAAATTGTAAGAGCATTGCTGGGGCACTGTTTGTATTCCATTGGTGAGCCTGGCCCATCAAAACCCAAAATTAAGCTTGGCTGGCAGACTTTTCTATAAACCTGTCTTCAAGAGTACAGTGACTAAGATTAATTTTGGTCTAGTCCTTCATGTTTAGAGTTAGATCCACTCCACAGAATGCCAATTACCCCCCTTTACTTTTGGGTTAGCAGACACCCTGAGTAGTCTCACTTTCGAAGGGGACTCTTGCCCTGTCCTAAACTTCATTACTGTTTTGGTCTTTTGGAATAGTGTCCCATTCTCACCTGACACACCTCCGACTTATACATATGTGCATAAATATTATTTTAGTTTTTGTGATAGGTGTTCCGGTGCAGTGGGAGTATTTTTTTTTTTTTTTTGTAATAATGAAATCACAACGAACAGTGTATTTTTTATTACCTTTACTTGATATATCACACGGTGCTTTATCATACTTTAAACTTCTTGTAAGTACATGTTTGAGGATAACTTGATTGCATCAATATTAACTCCCCTTTTATTTCATTGATATTTTTGCTTCCAGAAAAGGACTCTGTCCATTTAGTGGACTCAGATTTAGGTAGAAACATGGGGGCTTCTGCTCAAAGTTCGGTGTCAAACTCAAAAGAGAAAGATCACTTCCATGGAAATAATAATTCTACACAGTCAAAGGTTAATCAAGCAACAGTGGAGACTATAGATGCAGAGATCAAGCAAGGAAAAGGAGCTCTGCCTGAAGGTTTTTTTGATAATAAAGAGGCTGATTTGCGGGCACGTGGCATTAAGCTCGTTAAGCCAGATGTCAAGTAGGTCCTTAATTTATGTTGTTTGTGCATCTATATCCATTACTACCACATTTAATTGTCAAGAATCTAGTTTGCATGGAATGGAAGTAAAGAGAACACAAATTTACAGACTGTTGTGGCAGAAAATATTTTACATGAATAATGAAAAAGAGAATAGTAAATTCTCGATAAATATTCTCAACAAACTGAGTCTGAGTTTTGAAGTACGCCAAAGAGAATTAGAACAAGAATAATTAATAGTATATCAACCTTTTGTTTAGTCTTTTTAATCAAATAAATAAAAGGTATTGAAACATAGAATGCTATTGATTTCTTTTGAATGCTCTCTTAGGGACGAGTACAAGGAATTTGAGAAGTTGATTCAAGAGGACTTGCAGGAGGTGGATGATCGGATGGAAGAAGAAGAGGTAACGATCATTATTTATGTACTGCTATTTTTTCAATCTTAAACTTTCAACCCTTAAACATGAAATTTGATCAAATGTTTGTCCCGATGAGCAGATTGATGCTGCAGAAATGATAGAAGAAGCTGAATCTGTTGAGCAAAGGTATGCATACCTTTCTTATGCTTCATTCTTTTCCAATTTAATTTGTTCATTTCTTCTAAACAACTTCCATCCATCTCGATATCATTCTTTTCTACAGGAACTTAAAGGAGAAAGTAGAAATGTTGAAGAGGAAGAGATTGGAATTAAAGGCTTCTAAAAAAGCAAAGCTTAGTAAATCTTCTGAGGTTGTAACCAAGGAAGCTAGACATGAATATTCATCCAGTGATGATGAAAGTGGTGAGAACTTTGCTGTGGACTGGAGAGCACAACACTTGTGAATGCTTGCTAAATTTTGCTGTTTGTTGAATTTCCAACATGGAATATAATTTGTACATTCACAATCACATTATGTATGTATAATGATTTTGATTATTATCCTCTTGTCTAACTAAAGGGCAATTATGTTAACTCCCCTATTTCTGAATTTGCTCAGAGCCATTGGACATTACGTTTTTATTTTCATCCTATTGTCATTTTGTAGATTTCTCTTGATTCACTTTCTCTTGTCAAGTTATCTTTTTATAAGTTAAAGGAACCATGTCTTTTCCAATCAAAGTAAGATGGAGGATCCTTTTCTTCTAAACAACAGCTAACTGCCTCTATTGGGATAGGCTCGTCTCACTTCTAAACCAACTTGTTATAATATAGTTTTGGTTTTGTTCATCAAAGCACTTTCTACAAAAACTTTGAAGCATGTACGTAATTTTGAAATAGAAAAAAGAAGTTAAAGCTCCCTCAATTTTCAAAATGTCTAAAGTTTTCTCCCCCTGTTGCATTTGTGGATGAATTTTGATGATATAAAGTGAGATGCTTATACGATATTTGACACTGTTTAGGAGGATCTCACTTAATAAACATACTTCTATATCCTCAAAATGAAGATGATATGGTCAATAAAAATATGAATTCTGCTCTTTACCCAAACAGTTTTGCTCGTTCCCAAAGTAAATGTCCATATTGCCTCTGCGTGAGTTAACTCACGCCAGTTATGTTTTAGCGTAAAATTTCATGGGAGTTAAGTCCCGCTATTGAACCGCTATAAAAAATTTATTGGTACATGTTTTAAACAAGGTTTGGTCAGTGACGTTTGTTGAGGAGGTTCTGTTTTACTAAGTCATGTTACGTATGTAGCCTTTATCTGCAATTAATTATCCACAGTGCACTATGGTAGTTACATTTATGCAGAACGTGTTAGCATAGAAAATAAAGGGGAACTAAAAGATTAGTTAGAGAAATATCTTGCATAAATCGGAGGAAACACGGATAGAGGGGAATAACGATGGGTTTCTTTTTAATATTTTGACACAGTTCACATTTCTTTCAAGAAAAAAATTCCATTTAAATGCTGCAGTTAATTCTTTTGATAAGGAGCTCTAAGGAACTTTGGCTTATTAGGCTTGTACATGAACTTTGTTTGGTGATATGTAACTATATAGTGTTTCGGGAAAATGAAAAGCTGCAAGTTTTATTAAAAAGCGGGACTTAACTCCCGTGAAATTTTTTATTTATGTGTGACACTAAAACAGAGCTATCGTGAGTTAACTCATGCAGGGGCAATTTTAGAAATTCACTTGGGAACGAGCAAAACCATTTGGGTAAAGAGCAGAATTATAAAAATATCATACTTTAAATGTTTCTTTTGGTGAATAAAAGGGGCTAAGTCTCTTTCATCATTTAAGATGTTTGACGGAGAAAACACATATTAAATTATAATTATCACTTGCAATGAGAAAATTAAATTATAATTATCACTTACAATCAGAAAATGAGATAATTATCATGTACACATTCCTTTAATTTTTATTTATTTTTATCATGTAGAAAGTTTAAGAACTACATTTCATAGAGACGAAAATTATTTTTGTAAACATTACATATATAAATAATTTGTCCATGTAGACATAAATTAATTGGCAGGAACATGCATTATTATACGAAGGACCGGGATTCACTTTATTTTTATTAGTAACACTTCTATATTTAACTGATGATACATTAATTTAAATAATTAATTATTGTTATTTGATTTCCTCCATTGCATTAGAGATTACACAGCCTAAAAAAACTCGTGGTATTTTGTTTCCACTTTTAGTGATTTTTTTCATTAATCACTCTCCACTCCAACATTTTCGCCGTCGGTGTGTGATGGTTTTGGAGAAATTTAAACATTACTTGTCTTTCTAATGCTTCGAACCCAACTTACCATCTTGCTATGAAAACTTGCAATTTGCCGGTCACTCTCAATTCTTTCCTTTCTAGTTAGTTGGCTACTAGTCTTGAGGATAAATGGGCTCAAAGGAACTCCTCTAATCTGTTTGCACCATTATCAATATGGACGACAATTGTCTTCGTAATCCAATCAGAGCTGGTTATTGAGGCTTACCACATCATCGTTTATGGTCTTGTATTTTAGGGTTTTCGGATTACGTTGTAGGTGCAACATATATCCACATTTTTGAGCTCTATGCTATTCACCGAGGTTTCCATTGGCTAGGGAGTTGAACTAACAAATGTTATACAAATTCTCTCCATTGTGTTAATATTGTCAAGGAGTCAACTCCTAAATATCACAAATATGTTACTTTGATTTTAGACATCAAAAACGTTTTAAACGTTGACCGACTCGTTTCCATTGCTCACATCCTCCATAAAAGTGGTAGTTATGTTGATTTCTTAGCAAAATGTAAGACCTCATCTCATGGTTGACACCTCTCCTCCTCAAAATTTATCATGTATATTTACAAATTTGCAAAAACTTCACTCCACGTATTTAAATTAATTAAATAAAAATGTTTTTATTTATTTTTTGGTAGAATTTTCATTTATTATTAGTAATTATTACCATACCCAACAAGGTTTAGATGATATGACACGCAGTATCGAGTCCACTCTGCACCGCGCTAAACCGCCGTTCCCTCACCCATTCGTTTTGGTCGGAGATTCTATTCTTCGATGCCCCGTTACAAAGACGAATCCCCTGCGGTTCGCGTCTACACCGTCTGCGATGAATCAAGGTATCCATCACTTTTAATTTATACATATGCTTCAAACTTTTTTATTCAATTCTATATGTATCTTTCACTATGCAGATATTTGATTGTGAGGAACGTTCCTGCATTAGGTTGTGGCAATGATTTGATGCAACTTTTTTCAACCTACGGAGAAGTTGAGGAGTAAGTTTCATGATTTCTTCTTAACAAACAGCCATTTTTGTCGAAATTGCAAAAACATCCCTGGTGTGGTGCCTCTTTTGTTGGTAGTTTTGTGGACTAAATTCATAAATCACTGAAAGAGACACTTGTGGATGTGCTTGCAATTTCGATATCGTCTTATCTTACACTTTCAGGGGCCAAAATTGTTGTTTGGTTAATTTCTTCTTCTTCTTCTTGTATTGCTTGTTGGTTTTTATGCGAGTTTTTTTGTTATCTCTTTAGGTGTAAGCCAATGGATGCAGAAGACTGTGAGCAATTCACCGATGTTTATTGGATCAAATTCCGTCTTTTCAGCAATGCCAGGTTATTTTTTGCTAGATGAAGTAGCTATATTGTGAATTTGAGTTTAGAGTATGATGTGTTTTGAGAAAGTTGAGGATGAGGGAGTATTTGGCATTTATGATTTTCAGGTTTGCGAAAAGAAAATTGGATGAGTTTGTTTTCCTTGGAAACCGACTACAGGTTTCGTATGCTCCCCATTTTGAGAGTTTGTCTGATACTAAGGATAAATTGGAGGGAAGACGAAAAGAGGTTTTAGCTCGATTGAACCGTAAGTTTAAAGCTTACCGTGCTTATTATTTTAAATGTTGGTATGCTATATAGAAACATTCTCGATTGCAATTTGCGGAAGATATTGATTTGTTCAAATTCGGATATGCTACAGTGGCTATAACTGCTATTTGACAACCAATATTGTCGATGGCGGGTAATATTGGACTGTTAAAATTCTGCTGCGCTATAGTGCTGTAGCAGCTATATGACAACATATACTAATTAGCGTATCGCGCAATAATAGTAGTTAGTCCAAATTCTGCTACACTAGAGGTATAGCACCGCTATAGCTGTTATTTAACTACACTGTTGACAACACTTTGTATTAAATAGCGTATAGCGGAACAATAACAATTTGTTCCAATTCTGTTACACTATTACGCCACTATAACTACTATTTGACAGTATTACTATATAGGATTTACAAATGCTTGTTGCATAAATTACTCTAATGACATTTTCATCAGCTTCAGCTAGAAGATCCAAAGAGACTGTAGCCTCAGCTTCAGCTAGAAGTTTATCGTGGTTATTATATTAAATGCTGGCATGCTATGTAGAAAATATTGTCAATCACAGAATACTGAAAATATTGATGTTCAAATTCAGATATGCTACGGTGGCTATAGCTGCTATTTGACAGCCAATATTGTCAATTGTGGATAGCGGAGAATATCGGATTGTTCAATTACGCTATACTATAGCAGCTATTTGACAACATGTTGCACTAACGTATCCCGGAACAATAGTAGTTGGTCCAAATTCCGCTACACTATAGCGGTACAGCACCACTATAGCTGCTATTTAACAACACTGTTGACAACACTTTGTATTAAATAGCATATAGCAGAGCAATATCAACTTTTTCCATTTCTGTTACACTATAGCACTATAACTGCTATTTGACAACACTGCTATATATGAGACTTACAAATGCTTGTTACATGAATTACTCTAATGGCATTTTTATCAACTTCAGCTAGAAGACCCAAAGAGACTATAGCCTCAAGCTCCAGGCCCTTAATCACCTCAAACACTAGTTGCCAATCAGAACATTTAGATCCTAATCAAAGGTAATTTATTTTTCTGAATGAATTCTGCTGTTCTTGTTTCCATTTGATGTTTAGGCAATGTGTAAAACTATAAGGTGTATAATTGGTAATTTTTCCTGAATGCAGTAGTCAAGAATTTGAAGTAAGGTCAAACAACAATAGTCTTACAAAAAGAACGGTTTCCTCAAACGAGGTTTGTTGCTTCTTTTTTATAATAATATATACCACAAGATCAATTGTAAGAAGCCTATATTAGTAGGATTGTTCTGCTATCTGATAGATCTGGATTCTGGTCTGCGTGTTAATAGGATATACAGAAAATAATGAACAAAATGGGTATAAGTGTTAAATCTGGTATGTATAGTGATTGGACAATGACCAGAATGGGTATTAGTGTTAATGTTAAATCTGGTCTGTGCAGGAAATTAGATATTCAGAAGTAACGAAAAGAATGGGCAATATCATCAACAATCACTCTGAGAAATAACTTCTACAGAGTTGGTTATAACAAATAGGAATAGTTACAAGTTACAACTGCTGTAAATGAATGGAAATAACTGAAATAAATAACACAACCTTTAGGAATTAGAGACCTTAGTCTCTCCCAAAATAACCAACATAAAAACTACTACTGAATGACTTGACTATCAGTTACATTAAAGCGGGCTCTGTTAGTTGGGCCTGCACCTGAATCTATCTTCATATCTCTGATGATGGAAATTCATTTTTCACAATTGTAAACCATGTTGCTTTTTGTTTGGGGCCGGGTTGCTGGATCTGATAGTATAATGCCCATGATATTAGATTTATAAAACTTTGCTTTAACTAGGAATATAGGATGTAGTGTGCAAAGAAAGAATGTCTATTGCATTTCATCTATTTTTCCATGCTAACATGTTCCATAAAACAGGATTATTTTTCCTCCCATTCAATGAATCAAACAGTGAGGGTTGTCAGGGATAAGCTTGATAAGGTAATGCACCCTACTTCAGGATATCATATGGCGTATTTTATAGTGTTGAGATTTGAAATAGTTTCTTCTTGTTAATCCAGATTCAATCCAGTGGCGAGCATCTGCAAGCTGGATCAATGTCAAAAAAAGCACGAGTTGATAATAGGAGGAGGATTTAATTGTAACATTAGAAAGTTTTATGTAATTGCGATGTTATCTTTGTGTGTTTGAGAGGTTCCAGGAAGGAAAGGGAGGAAAGGGGGAAGCTTATGGCTAGCCTCTTCCTCCTCATTTGGGAGGTAGTTTTATAGTAACTGGAAAGACATTTGGGAAATTTATACAATACACTCGTTATATGTATTTTTTGAGTTCCCCCAAATTGTGGGATTCAAAAGAAAATTTAAGTAAACTATTTATTACTCATTTACCCTTTGCAAATTTGAAAAATGACACTACTAATATCAGAACCCTACACTGTCGGATCGCGTCTCTCTCTCTGAAGCTCTCTTCAGTCTCGTCTTCCGGATCAAGATCAATCTTCTATTCAGATTTCATCCAATAAATGTCATAAGGTAAAGCAATTCCCGAGGGAATTTCCCTCTTGCTCTCTTTTCACACTCTTTTGTCTCTATACTAGAAAAGCTTTATTTTCTTCTTGTAATTTGTGTGCTTGGATTTGTGGTGATGTAAGTTTCTTGCCTTTTGCACATAGATGAAAGTGTATTATCAATTCCATTGGAGGGTCTGTGCCTCTTGCATTTACCTAAAGTTAGATAATTAATTCCTTGTTAGTTTGTGTGCTGTTCGAAATTTGCCAATTTTGAAATTTATAATTGTAAATGGAATTGCACTACGAGTGTTGTAGTTATCTATGCAATCGTTGTGTTCTTGTTAGATTGCTTCTGGTTGAGTTCTATTTTCTATTTTGTGGAAATTAGTTTTGCCTTTGTAAAATGGGACAAAAATTGTGTCTGTGTTACATCAATTTATTTATCGAAGGTTTAGTTTAGTTGTCTCTGCTCATTTTGTGCCGGTACTGACTTGGTCTTTGGCTTTTAGTGAATATTCATAACTTAGTATTGGAATTTTGGGATCGATGAAAGCATGATTCTTAGATCTATCTTGTCGGGAATCATATTATAGAATCAAAAAGTTGGAAATTGAGGACATCTATCAAATTGTAGAAGGAAGATGTTTGCGAGGTTTATTTAAAATTACTTGATTTTGATTTAAATGTGCTGATTTGATTTCCATGTGATTATGTTATGTGATAGATGCTTGTGCAAATGGAAAGGTACTTGTAAGTTGAGTTGTCTGATTCTAACTCTATTGGTAAAAATATGTAAAAACTTGTTGAATATGTTAAAATGAATTTTGGTTATATCATTTATAATATAGAAGCTTTTCTCTGTAATGATCCTTTGGTGGCTGTGAGAAGTTTAAAAAATCTACACCATGGTGGCAGTGGGTTGTAGTAGCCACTTGGTGCTGTGTCTGTGACCTCATTGGTTTCCCTTTAAATCAACCATGTAATGGAAGTATTGATTAACACAGCGACACCTCTGGGCCATTCCACATAGTAAACAGATGCAGAGATAGCTGTTAGATAACAATTAGAGTGGGTTTGATACTTCGTAATTGTAGTTTGTAGTTATGGTTTGAATCATGGTCGTTCCAAAAAAATAGTTGGGGTTTGAACTTTGAATTAGTCAAGAACTACACATTTTTATGATTATCTAAGTTTGAAATATGCTCTCAATGCTAACAAATGAAGTACACTTATGATATTTGCAACACTGCAGTAGACCTGCTGCTGTGTTCATTTATTCAGATCAGAAAGAGTGCAATTATATTGATTTTTTTGTGCATACAATACCCTCTTGTAGCTAGGCATGGCAATGGGGTGGGGTGGGGACGGGTTTTACATTACCCGTTCCCATACCCGATTCTCATATATTTACCCGTTACCCTACCCATACCTAACGGGGATGAGAAATTGAACCTCATCCCCGTCCCCGACGGGTTCGGGTGTCCCCGCCCCATCCCCGACCCCGCATTTAATAATTTTTTTAAATAAAAAATAGAAGTTTTTTTGCAACCCCTAGAGAAACGTTGTAATGCATTTTCCAGCAATATGTTCACTTTAACATTTGTTAGACCGATTGATTTAGTTGCTCCTTTAAATATCAATGGTAGTTTTTATAACACGGCAATTATCAAACAAAATAACATGGCATATCAACATAAAATAATTTTCTGCATTCAGGACGGGTTTGGGTATGAGTTCGGGGTGGGTACCTATATACCCGTTACCCGTCCCATACCCGTGTTTTGAAATCGGGGAAAACCCATACCCAAACTCAGTCAAAACAGGAAAAACCTGTCAAATTGGGTTTGGTTCGGACGGGTAACCATGGGTATGAGTTTTGTCGCCATGCCGAATCGTAGCAGGAATGGATAAGCTCAATATCAGTTGCTACTTTCGACCAAATAAAAACATGGCTTAAATATGCTTTTCGTTTCATACTAGCTCACATGTAATTTTTTATCGTTGAGATTTATAGTATATCTAATTACGTTTCTTATATTATTGGTATATCTAATAACGTTTGTTATATTATTAGTATTTAGACCTATGTGGATGATTCTGCATTAGCAGATTCATTAACCAAAATTTTATGGGAGTATATTGTGAGATATGTATAAGATGACATCATGTGTCTAATAGCATTGTTAGATGTTTAGACAGTTTGTTGTGATTATTTTTCTTCTTCTTAATTTTATAATATTATGCTTTTCCTTCTTCATTATATTATTGATATGAAGTATATATTTCTTTTTGAAGGGATGGAATATAAACTTCCTATTATGATCTATGTCCATGTCAATAATAGTTATGCGGGGTGATGGTTTAAATATTTCTTAGACCGGTTAATATGTGTGCTTCACTGCTTTGACTGTGGTCGATATTATAGTCTTTAATTTTATATGCTTTTAATAATTGACTAATGTTAGTTTTGTGAGTATATTGGATGAACTATTAATTAAACAATACTAATATGAATGAGCATTAATAAAAAAATTAGATATTATTGTCATTGCATATTTATATGATCGTTTCTTATTATAGGACCTAATAATCGATGCATTTGTATTTGACTATGTTTATGATGTGCCATGATAAGTTAAACCATTCAATTGATTCTCTATTCTCATGTGCAAAGTTATAATGTTGTCACATTAGACAATTTGACAATTAATGCAGAAAGTAAAATCAATCAAATAGATGCTAATCTTCTCTTATCCACATTTTTTCTCTGTAAACTTTGTTCACTAATCTTCTCTTATCATTCACAGGCACCAAAGATACCAAGATAGAATCTTTTATTTTAGTCACAAAAAGAAGATGGACTCTTTTTATGCCAAATGCATATATTTGATTTTATTCACTTTACCTATACGACTGCAGAATACTCCTATATTATTATAATTATTTTCCAACAAAATATTCTGTTGATAAATTCCTTTTCTCATTCTATAACGCCAAAGGTTTTTGCGTATTGTATTGATTAAGTTATAATACGGTACTTATGTTTATCTTTGTGCAGGAATGTGTCAATTCCATGTCACCCACTGTTTCTACGGTCTATTTAATTGATTAAGGTTTTTGAGTGGCTAAATATTGCTGACTATGACCAATAAAATAAGGTTTATGTTGTTTTATTAAAATACTATATATGTGCTGTGTTTATCCACCAACACCAATTGCTTTTGATTACGGTCACAAAAACTCACTCAAACATTAGGATTTTTTTAACTATTCAATTTAGTGCAATTCCGAATTATCATGCTCAACCGAGTATTAAAATACTGACACTTTTTGGTTCTTTACAATGAGCAAAGCAACCTCGATTTCTATAATAAGCAAAGTCTAAAATACTGACACTTTCTCTATATCTCCATAAAATTTAGGTCTTATTTTAACCTTACATGTTAAATAGAGTAATGAGCCAACAAGTCATATATTATTATCATATGAGAAATATGTTCATATTTAGTGTTACTGAAATTATTTAGTAACATGGGCTTTACCTAACATTTGTCAAATGTTACAAGATCTAAATAATAACATATGTTTTTGATTTAGTTACAATTTTGAATTGAAGTGTTGCTAAATCTCATATATGTTATAGTATAGATTGTGATTAACATGCATAATAACATTGCCATGCGTTTGATTATGATATGTTATATACGTGTTAAATACTAACATAGGATAAATGTGCTCATGATAACACACAAAGCTTTCATTTGTTTAGACGGGGTTTGATGACCATTAAAAATTGGATGTTAGACTTGATACATCTTATTTGTTGATTTTTAAATGAAGGAATGATGAAGTTGAGTTTCAAAGTTAACTGGGTTTGAGTGTTTATTAGAAAAATGAACGGAGATTTGAGAAAGAAGAAAGAGTGTTGTGCAATTAAAACAAATTAATGCAATTTTAATTTTTTTTTCTTGTATTTTTTTTCTTTATTCTAAAATCGGTTATTTTGATATGACAAAATATGATTTTCACATTGGATAAAATATATTCGAAGAAGTCAAAAGATATAATAGGTTAAACCTCCCTTTGACGTACAAGGAATGTCCGTCTCAAAGGGACAAAAAGAGTTTACAAACAAGTACAACTAGATAGATAATCTAAAGGAGAAAAATAGAACATTACAAAATAGAATAACGAAGTCCGACTAACGTCTTAGACCACCACGTGTGGTAGTCGCAAAAATAATGAGTTATGTGATTTCAACCTCTTAGAATGAAGTTTTATACGCTCAATTAATTGGTCCTTACATTGCGTTTCTTCCATTCAACTCAAATAGTAGCCAACCAAAATAACTTAAAGATCAAAACAGATTTTTTTTCCTAAAAACATTTGAACTCTCATATTGTTGTGCATGCTTCAAGACATCAACCGGATTACTCGTTGAAATACCCAACCACCGATGAATAGAATGTCAATTACTGACAAATAAATTGCAACGTAAGAACTTATGGTTGATTGATTCTTAAATTATATACATAGACATAATTCCAAAAGAAAAT
>Ga0315913_1000402_pt1 | contig 37476 bp, 17 predicted proteins | sample MpolsnodulesMG_FD_207736 | JGI IMG/M metagenome (GOLD analysis project Ga0315913, IMG submission 207736) | Medicago polymorpha root nodule microbial communities from Los Angeles, California, United States - small nodules | ecosystem: Host-associated > Plants > Roots > Nodule | place: USA...
GTTGTTAAGTTTCAGGATTAAATTTAAAAAGGGTCACAATTCAAACCCCCTATTTCTTGTGACTATTTCTTCCACTTCACTCATAACACGATTCCATGAAGGATTATGGTAACCCACTACCCCGTAAAACCTTGACAAACCCACAAAACCTAAAACCTCAATCAATAATTCCATTGAAGGATTAAGAGAAAGAAGAGAGAAAAAGGAAACGATTATGAGAACAATCAATAATTGATGATGATTTTGGCAAAGAAAGCTTATTGTTGTTTGTTGGGAGTGGAAGTTTTCTTTTTTCCAGCCTGTTTTTTCCATAAAAGAAGGGGTGAAGATGGGGTGAACGTGAAAGGGTGAAATGTGTTTAATTTTATATAAATGGTAAATTTGGTAGTTTATGTAAAATGTTGGGGTAAAGGTACAATAGTAGGGGTGTGGGGTATAACTTCCCAATTTTTTTTTTGGAAGTTAAAGAAATTTTATTGCAAAATTTGTACATCAATCTATCATGTGCAAGTGAGTAGGGAATGGTGTTCAAACTATTGTTTAACATTTAAGAAAGAGTTAGTAAAAAAAGCCTTTAAAAAAAGAAATGATATTTGAACACCTATTTTGTAACAATTTTTATGACAATTTTATCTTTCATACTTACATTATGTTTTCATTTTCTCTCTATTGCTTTGATTTTTGTGTCAAAAATTACATTTATTTATATATTTTGGTTGTCCCATAAATTGTTTTCTCTATTGCTTTGATTTTTGTACCACAAATTACATTTATTTATATATTTTGGTTGTCCCATAAATTGTTTCATAAAATAATCGTTCAAATTACATTTTATGAATGCATCAATACCCCTAGCGTTTGAAAGAATGTTTTTTTTTTGTTAGAAACATTTGAAAGAATATGATGTAGAATAAATTAACGATGGAAATTAAAATTTGATCCAAAAATTTATAAAAGTAGTCCAAAAATGTTAATGATGGAATTCTTTAATACTTAATCCAAATAAAAATATTTAAAAATAAAGAAAATTCAATTGAATTGATTTGAATTTTAAATTCTCTAAAATTTCAATTACATCATTTAAGGACACTTAGAGATTTAATTTAAGGATAAAAAGACAAACCTTGAATTGAGTCATGTTAGCGTGTTTGTTGCAAATTTTGGTGCAAATTTTTGTAAGTGAATTTTGAGCTCTACCACAAATGTTAGTAATTAGTTGTAATGTTAGCTTTTTCTTATTCGTCTTGAATTTGAATTCAATACCTTCAACTTCTTATATTTTAGTTCAAATCAGTTGAGCTACCAACATCTTTGATCGTCCCCATCTTGTACTGAACCACTATCCTTTCGCCCTGAATTTCCATAAAATCTAAGGGGCTGAGGTGTTGGCTATGATCCCTCAGCTGTTTTGGATAGACAAGACTTTTAGAGCTTAAAATATTTGAAGAATAGCGTTTTATCACGACCAAATTGTCCACTTACCACGTGCAATAATGTATTCAATTTGATATGCTTCTCCTTTTATTCCAATTGTTAAGTTGGCGCAGACATGAGACAGTATGTCCACGAGGTTTCAGCTAAATGGAAGAGTTAGGGCTTACAATATTAAAAAATGACGGATTTCAAATTTTCTAAGAATAATTATAAAATGTTCATCCTCTCAATAAAAGAAAATTATAAAATTTGCATCTCAAAAATATAATATCATGAAATGTTCATTATTGCCATCAGTTAATAATAATTTTCTCTTCTTATTTTTTTTAAATGGAGTGAACATTATATTTTCATTCACACTCATATCAAATGAAAACATAACTATTTACTATTTAGTATTTACATAATTAAAAATATGAAAACAACTTGACCAGATACTATCACATGAAAACAACAACACTAACAACACACACCTTAGCAGATTTTTCTTATTAATTAAAATTCATATGATATCAGATAAAAAGAGTCATATGTTGGATAAATATGACCTGACAATATGTTTATAAATGAGAGTAATTCTCACCTTATCAATCGATTTTGTAAAGATGAGTTAGATTCAATTTCAAAATCTAAAAAATATTCATTAAATTTATATGGAGCACACATGATTTAATAAAATTCATGAGAATTTTAATCAAAGAAACTATATTAGCTTCCTCTTATATTATCCAAACTATATACTATTAAATTACTTTGACCATATACTATGTCTTGAGAGCAAGTTTGGACTTAATCTGATGGCACGACCCGGTATTGATACGTCAAAAGCCAGCAAAGTAAATGCTTTGGAATATAAAGAAGATTATAAAACTGTAGACTCGGTTGACCATGACTGAAGTAGTTGAGAGTAGTATGGACAAATCAAAGAAGAGATATGGCAAAATACAATTTGCTAATTTATGTTGCACGTTTGCACCTTTGACCCCCCTACTCTTTTGTTGTCATCCTTTACATCATTTAATTTTTTTTGCTCAGTTAGTGAACTAATGGATACCAAAATCATTGCAAGATTTTAAATTTTAAATTTTTTTTTTGAAAATTCATCCAAATCAGCTCATGGTAGTAACAAAAAAAAACATTAAAATCGGTTCATAATGGGATGCATGTTTTTTAAAAAAACCTGGTGAGCATCACTAGATCCCATATACTATACTATTTCCACCAAAGAAAAAAATATCATATACTATCTGATATCAATTTTTATTTCTTGAATTACAAGAATACTGATAAATGTCTATGAGGGAGAAATTTCTAAACAAAGTGAGAATTATAGATTCATGTCAAATCATTGGTTAATTTAATTCAGTATAATTTCAACTAGCCTACCTACCAATTTACAAGTGCTGAAACAAATGTCCATGTTACATCATCACCAATAGGTATTCCACAGACTAACTTTTTCCTTATATCAGAAGTCTTCAAAACAAAAAGTATCTCCAAGAATTTTCATTTGTGACTATAAGAATCTCTGTGTGACACGCCAGTGGGAGGAATTAAATTGAACATCTCCATTTTTATTTTTATTTTTTTAAATACAAAATTCAAAACTTTGAAGCCACTTTTTGGAGGGCTTGCTTGATCCTTTTTGTTGTTGCATTAGCTGGTCCTTTGAACTGCAAATAAAAGGAAGCATAAAGTTAGATAAAAGACTATTAAATTGTAGCCCTTACTAAATTAGTCCCCTACATTAACAAAATTTCAAAATGTTCTTGAAGTTGCAAAATGTTAATCAGATTGGTTCTTGAGATAATTGGTATTCTCAAGGACTATAAGGACATTAAGTTGGTAATATTAAAGATGCATTTGAAACTTAGAGAATAATGTCAGGGATGCATTTAATAACATATCTAAATAGAAGGACAAACATGATTAACTATTAACATTTTAAAATTCTAAGGACTAAATTGATAAAGTCCTACAATTTTAGATACCAAATTGTTATTTACTCAAATATATTCAATGTCTCACCTTCGATTTAATGATTAGATGAAGACTCCCATCAGCTTCTTCTGTTGATTGAACTGAATTAAAATCTATATTGAGATTGTTAACTGCTTCCATAATTTCCAATATCCTTCCTGCTTTAGAAGGGCACTTCATTTCAATTACAACTCCATTGTCACTCATACTGACAGTAACATTCCTATTAGAACTTCCTTTTGAAGCATCTGAACAAATCTCTCTCCTTGTCTCCTCTATGTCACAAATTTTCCTCTTTTTCACCATAGGTTTCTTCCCATTGTTAGTTTTGCTATTATAGTAATGATCTGAAGTCCTCTCCACCATATCATGATGTGATTTTTTACTTCTAGACTCTATACCTGCTGGCTCTCTTTGAGTTTCCAATTCTCTTATCTTTTTCTCAAGCTTTCTAAGGTATTCAATTGCATCATCTAGTATGGAAACTTTGTCATCCTGCATGAATAATGTATTTAGTTTTTATGAAATATATAGCACTGATACTTCAGATTGAAGGCGTGTCCTGTGTCTGACAAACTCATGTGATTATACTCAAATACTTCCATTTTCTCATTGTCGACGTGACAATATTATGTCTAGTGTTAGTGTTTGTGTCAGTGCTTCATAGGTGGTAATTTATGATGAAGCTAAGAAATATGATGGCTAAAATATAAATATTACCTTACTATTTGAAGGAACCATTGATCTAAGAGTTAAAAACCTTTCATTTAGCTTTGCTCTTCTCCTTCTTTCTGACAAAACATGGTTCATACCTTCATCAGCCTCTAGTCTTGAACCTTCTCTATAGTCATTCTCCTCTTGAGATTCAAGCAAACCATCAGTGTGCATCCGTGGAACTTCGAACAAAATCTTCTTCAATAACTTTTGTGAGGTCCCTTGTCTTGGCCTTTGGAAATTCACTGGCACACCTTTGTTCCAAGCACAAAAGCTTGATTCTTGATGAAAGTTTTGAAAATGCATCCCCATTGTTAACTGGTCATTGCTTTTTAAAAGTTCTGAAAGAATCTTCTGATAATGCCAATCTTCACTTAGAGGATCCACTAAGCTCATTTTTTGGTTATTATTGCAATCTTCTCCAACCTTAGGAGCAGAAGAAATATTTTGTGATATGCAGTCACTTGAATTCACGGAGTTATGAATACAGTTGCTCAAATCATCTTCCAAAACTTGCCAGCTTTCAACCATGAATGTTTCATTTGGTAGTTGATTGGCTTGTAATGCATTTGAGCTACCATTAGGAGAGGTTGTTGTGTTGATTATGTCATGTCCAACTTCTGGAATTAATTCAACATCATAATCATTATCATCAAATGCTACACAAGCAACACCTTCGTTATTTCTCGAACTCAATGTAGCTCGAGCGTTAATAGGGTCATCGACACTTAGACTATTCAGTAAAGAAGTTTTGATCTGTTGAATGAGACTGACATCTTCCAATACCTTCACACAAAAGGGGAATAACTCAGTACATGATTACAAGAAGTTGAGGGAGCAATAACAGAATAGTAATATTAATGTTATAAAAAAAGCAAGGGAAAAACCGAAAAGACTTACGTGATCAGTTGTGCCTAGCTCAATGACCCCTTTCATAAAAGGAAAACACACCACTGTCTGAAAGTTGAGAGGAAGGAAACAAATTACACAATGCATTGATTAGATTTTTGGTTTCTAAAACTTGGATGATTATCGGTCTTAGATTATAACTTGTAAGTCTTTAAGTTTGGAAACTAATAGCATGTTTGATTATGCGGAATAAAGACTTGTATCACACATCTACTTAAAAGCTACACTGTGTAGCTTCAATGTAATCGCACATCTGCAGTACTACGTACCCACCATGATACCAAACACATGATGAGTCCCTTGACTTGAAAAAAAACTATAAGCATGGAACATACCACAAGATCTCAAAGAGTCTTGCATTGTCTAAGATAACAGTCTATCATAGCAGAAACTACGTGGTCCCAAATAGTAATAAGGATGCATACTATTGCAGAAGTACTTAGACTAAACACTAAAGAGTGGTTTCCAAAGCAAGACCTATCTTAACACATGTAAATTTCATTGCATTATTATTGATAGTACTAAGCAAACTATTAATAGCTATTGGAGTTCATTTATAATACAAGGACGATTAAGAAAAGAAAAGAAATAGAATGATACCTGAATTGATGCACTCTGAGCATGGGAGAAGACAGGTTCACGAATGTGTTTGTGGAACAAAACCAAAGGAAGAAGATAAATGTTAGACTTTGTCATTTTAATCACAATTAGAGTACAATAAAATTAATATCTCCGTTCCTTTTTATAAGTACCCTTTTGTGAGTGTATAAAGGCGTGTATAAAAAGGGACGGAAATAGTCTATTTTAATCAAAACCAGAAGAAAGAACAAGCCAGCTTAAGAAACAGAAACATATACCTTTGCGAGGAGAGCGCGACTAAACTCTTTGCAATCAACAGAATCAGCATCAATCAGCCAAATTGGTTGGTCATTTTCTTGAGCTCTTCCTGGTAAACTAAGAACACGCAAATTTGAGGATAAATAAGAATGAATAAATGTACAATTTAAAAACAGAAAACCAAACTAGAAAGGAACACAAAAAAGGAAAAAAGAGTGAGATTTACCCTTGGCCAATGTTGAATACAAAGGACATGCAAACCAAATAGTACCACTCAGTATCTGTGAGATCATCAGGTGAAAGTGCTGCAGAAGGCCTTTTTGTTTGAGGATTGGTATCTACAGTTCTGAGGGACCTGAAAAGCTCTCTCAGCTGCTCACTCCTCTGTAAGCCTATTTCGTCGGAACTAAGTTCCACTCCCTGACTTGTTTTCCTTGTCTTAATCTCTCCATTGTAATATCCTTCCCCCCAACTCAACACCCTGAAAAATGGTCAAGGAAAAAGGCCTTGTTTGGATAAACAGCTTATCGTATAAGGCTTATTCTAAGCTATTTCTATAACAAAAGATTAAATGAAGTCAAACTGTTTTCATATAAGCTATAATCTGTTTTCATTAGCTATTATGAAGAGCTTATAGAAATAACCTGAAAACAATTTATGACATGTCATAAGCTATTTCAATAAATTCTCTAAGGAGTAAGATAATCTCACATGTGCTTACATCAATAATCTAGTGTAAATAAATCAATAAAAACTGATTCAAAATCGAAAAGCTCTTCATAATAGCTAATGAAAACAGATTATAACTAAGAAGCTCTAGATTTTAGCAACAACCTTTAATGTAGCAAGTAGTAGCAGAAAATCTAAAACCAGATTCAGATTTTCAAGATTCAAATGAAAAGTTGACTATTCATCTAAGATAACAAATAAGGGGTTAAAATAGAGTTGTTGATTATTAATATAAGAAAAACTACATTAGCTCAAGAAAAAAAACATCTTGTAATCAAATTTGGCAGATAATGTCTCATATATCATATAAATTCTTAGTTTCAAGGTATTGAAAAAACATGAACATATTCAAGAAGGAAAATATAATAGAATAGCATAAACACGTTTAATGAGGTACTATAAATGAAACAGTTAGTATCTTACCCTGGTTGGTGAACAGATTCAGACCAGAATATTACATAGCTCCATTGAATGCTTCTAACTGCCAAAGCAAGTTGTTCCTTCATGTTTTGTGGCACCATTATCTACTTAAACAACAGTAACAACACAACCTATGATTAATCTACAATATCTGAATTCATTGAAACAAAGATACTTCTTATTTGCTTGATTGAAAAATGTTTTTGTCTGAACTGAAAAGCAAGTTTCCAAAACAGAAGTGATTGTTTCAGTTACTAGATTTGGAAACAATAACTGTTATGGCTACAAAAGTGTGGTATAGATTCAGATGTTGACTTGAGAGGGAGGATTGAAAATTTGCAATAATGCTATGTTCTGATAAGATGGTTGGTAGTAAAAGTATATATATGCAGCAGAGGTTAAAAAAAACCAAAGAGAGTTGTGACAGAAATGAAATACTACTGTTGATTTTATATATATTTTTAATTCAGATAGCAGCATTACTATTTTTACCAAAACCGTCCAAAACACAAACGTGACACTCACTTCAAAGATTGCAAGATGGAAAAAAAAAATACAGGTGCACACACATGTATGATCCAACGTTATTTTTTTCATATAAAAAAAGTTAGATATATGGATATATTAGGAGTATATGTCAAAGGATTTAGCAATAAATATATGTCAAAGGTTTTAGCAATAAATGTCTAAAAACAAAATAAATAAATTCTCACTTTTGAGTAGAGGTGTGACGGATAATGAATAAATGATCACTCAAATAAATGTAATAATGGTTCCCTCGTGTGTATGGCAACTGCTCTTCTATTGCTGTACTTCCGTCCTAAATCATTTGACAAAAATTATATCTCAAATTATTACTTCATTTGTTCTATTATGAATGACTCTAATGATCATTTCACACGTGTTAAGAAAAATATATAATTGAAAGAAAAGAAAAAAATTGTTTTAAGTATTTTTGTCGAATAATACAAAATCCTCTTATTTAGAGAACTCATTTGGCATTAGGGAGCGTTTTGTAGGGTTTATATAAATTTTTCAAATTCTATTTATGTTGTTATAATATTCTTAAAATTAAAAATATGTTACTCATAAACATCACGACATTAGTTTATCATTCTCTAAAAAATTGTTCTTTAAAAAAATGTGAAAGATTTATTTATTTTTTTATATATTTTTCACCCTCAAAGTCCCAAACAAAATCTAAGTCTTTTCTACCTTGAACTCGGACAACATCTTCTCACTCAAAATTTCTTCTTTTAAAAAAGAAAAACATCACACATCCTGACACCCTAAATACCTTCTATGTTTTGTTTTATTTTTTACTTAATCAATATTTCGCTTGTTTTTTTACCAAAAAGTAAATTGTTTTTTGTTGAAATATATCATATAATATTTTTATCAATATCCCCCTTTGTCGAATTTTTTTATCTCTAAATATAAGCATCCAATTTTTTTTAGGGGTTTTGTATGACATTTTTTGATTCCGAACTCTTATATAATTTACTAGATATATTTTTATTACTTTTCTTCAAACATACCATTTACCAAAATATAAATTTATCTTGAAAAATGAAAATTTAAAGTTAGCTGTGTAGTACAAGGGAGATATTTTAAAATCCCTTGTACTACAACGGGATATTTTAAAATCCCTTCATGAGTTTGCTATGTAATATATATTAATCGTGGGATTGGTTTGTTCTGCAACATAAGGAGTCCATCGGTAACTAGTTTGTTGCATGGACGGATCATGGATCATATTTTTAGTGTGGCTAAACAAGTAGCAATTGAAATAGTGATTGATTTTTTTTTTCTGTTTTAGTGATCAATATTTCAGTCGCTAAACATATCTGCGACCAATTTTTAATATTTAATACCTTAACGGCGAAACTTTCAATCACTAATTCAGACACTAAACCTTTTAACGACCGATTTTTATACTTTAGAGACTAAAATTCCGATCGCTAAAAGGTTATTTTAAAATCGGACGTTAATTTACAAAATCCTAAAAATATTGAAATTAAATAAAAAATAATTGTTATTCAATAAAAGAAGATTTTCAAAAACTAAATTAGCTTATCTAAAATACTATCATGATCAAGAACTTTCAAATGCAAAAGTTATTTTAAACTTTGATAATATTAATATATCAAGCAAAATGCTAACTTGTGCCTTAAAGGCATAAGATAAGGATCTAAAAATAGGATCTAAAAATAAATGTTGTAGTGAAAAGATAAATTTTTAAGTTTTTAAGATTATAAATGCACAATTTCCAAGATTAAATTTCTACATTTAATTTCTTATCGTGTGCTCTTGAGACACAAGTTAGCAAGACTCAAATACAAATAAAACACCTACAAATTGAAAGACTAAATTAGTGGCACCTAAATTTTGCGTAGTCAATTTGACCGTGTGAAGAATGTGTAATTCATTGTTCTGCATACATGCTTTGTAAATGGTGGGAGTTGGTGAAGGTTATTATTGAGATTTAATGTATGTTCGTTTTCGCTTTTAAAATGGTCAAAATTAATTCTAGATATTAAGAAAAGAATTGAGTATAATGTTTGATATAGAATTAAGTATTGGTTTTATTTGAAGCTGAAAATTAAAGCTTTTACATTTAAAATTGATTCCAACTCTCAAAGTTATTGTCCAAATTACTTTATATAAATGTATTTAAATTTAAATTACTGTACCTTCAATATATTTTTAGTTAAAATCAATTAATTTAAATCATCTTTTTAGACACACAATTAAAAATAAAATCAATTCATTCAAAATTATTATTTTTATATGTACAACCAAACCAAACGTACACTTGAGCTAATAATAAGCCGTAAACTTCTTATCTAGTTCATACATCACACCCAATGAGTTAACGACAACGAACACAGAGGCACTCCACCACTATACTCTTTCAATGTCATGCAGTACTTTCAATTTTAGTAGTGAACATCACTTTTAAGTTTTATTTGTAATTTATTTAATTAATATTCCATTTTCAATCTTTATAATAAAAGTGTTTGACAAAATCATTCGGAAACTTGTGACAATTTGCTAAACTATGTTTAACAAACCATTGGATCATCTCGTGATTTTTTAGTATGAGTGCGGTTTTTCGAGAACCATATTATATACTTATTGTTTTTTAAATTGCAACTAATCTCTATATTTAACATATGGTCATTCACGTAAAATGTTTGAGTGTCTTACCAATGATATAATGACTGAATACCATTTATATTAACCTACTTAAAATAAATAATCAAGAAGTTATTACCAAAGTAAGAAGACAATATTGAAAAAAAAAACTTTGACAACTCCTATCAAAATAAAAAAATTGACAAGGATTTTAAAATCGTTTCTGAACCAATTCAACACTTTTGAATTCGATTTTCATATGGTTTGGTGGATATGAAGTCCATGCAAACCCAATCACTTCAAACAAATAGATACGTTTCAGCATAAAAACAAAAACAAATAGCTATGGCAATGACCTTTCTAACCATGGCCGGCAAAAACAAAATATAACCACAAATCAACAAGCCATATATATTATAGCCGCCTCTGTGCTATCCCAGGGACACAATCTTTGTGTATTTCCATATTTTTCGCAGTTGGAGATTATGGATCATTTAACATATCATGTGATATCATGTGACGTAATTTGATCTATATAGTTTATCTTAGTTAGTAAAATATGGTTTGATTGTTATTGTTATTGTATATTATGGATCATTTGATTAAAATCTAATGATTCACAGATTGACTATATATTTTGACTCAAATTATGCGGTTGTGACGTGAGCTATTCGATTTTAATCAAACGATTCAAAATCTACGATTATGACAATCGCATGAAAACGCAATTGTGTTTTGTCCAACTTTGTTTTGTTGTGCACCTATCACTACTTGATTAAAGTCATCAAGTTGTGTTATTGGAACACATAATTTAGGACAAATACTTGACACAGAGGTAGTTTCGTCGTATCAACCCAATAATAAGGACAAATGTGTAAATTTGTCATCTCTCTCCCACACACACATCTCGAGAACTGTCATGTCGCCGTCACGACCTCGTCTCCGATGTAAACTCACCCTCGCCACCACACAACCTTCGTTCATCCTCACCACACCGTCATCTTCAATACTTCCATATCCAATCTCCAATATGGAAAAACTAAAAAATACATCGGAGGGTTTTGGGGAATTTTTGGTAGATTTTTTAAATCCATTACTTACTTTTATAATATTTTAAAATAAAATTAAAAAATATTACTTATAAGTATTTTATCACAATGTTTAAAAAAAAAAAGTGTTTTCATCTCACTCCCGTGAAAAATACTATCCAACAAGTGAGAAATTCATCCGAGTTTCCCTTCATCACCTTTCCTTTAAAGCCCACCTCTCCATTACCATCCTAACATCCAAACAAAGCCTAAAGAATGTATACTTAATTAAGTAGTTACGCTTATAGATCAAACCACTAATCAATATTCATATATAAATTATAATAACAAGGTTTTCTAGCTTTACAACAGTCCTTCATTTGGCTATAATGTATTTAGTTTAATTTTAAAATGAAATTAATTTCTATAAATCATGTTTGTAAAGATATTTTGTAAACCAACTTTAGAAGGCATACTAACAAAATAATTAAAAGGTGACTCAATACAATGATTTGATTGGATGCATGTGTAAAGAAGTTTTATACCACTAAATTATATTTCATCATTTATTTTCGGCCATTTTACACATGTTCCGATATCAATCGGTTCTTTACTCCATCAGCAACAACCATGCTTTGGACCTGGATTCAAAAAATTTCATTTTTATATTTGCCGGTGAAAAAGAAAACGCACACAAAACATCCGGGATAAGTAGATCAAGATGTCTAGTACATTTCAACGAAGGCATTACCCATCTTCATTTCTTTTATTAAATACAAATTGGACAGCTCACATTATATGGTCACCAATCTCAACTGTCCAATCTTTATCAGTTGTTAGAGATGGTACCGGAGACAGGGAATGCATTTCCCATCTTTTTCAGCAAGATGTGTATATGATTCGGATACTCTACAGCCACAGCACGGTGCAGCGGACTGTAGATGATCCCCACACTTTCTTTGATAAGAATCATATTAATTAATTTTCGAAAATGGATTGTTTGCAGCAAGATGCCATTATATCTTCTCAACAACCATTATATTCACAGGGTAAGTGACTGATAGAAACCTGTACCAAAATACAATTTAATTGTAGAAATTGACTTTTCTTGATGGAAGAAACGTTTACAACCGAAACAGATTTACACACATTAGAGACACAAACTAAGGAAAGAGATACAGTACACAATTACTATCCAGGACCAAGAGATGTGTATATGCTTTCGCAACAAATTCGGATACTCCACAGCCATAGCATGGTGCAGCAAACTGTAGATGATCCCTACACTTTCTTCAATAAGAATCATACCAATTAATTTTAGAATTTGACTTTTATTGATGGAAGAAACATTTGCAACCGAAACAGATTTACACACATTATAGACACAGACTAAGGAAAGAGACATAGCACACAATTACTATCCAAGAAATCTGACAGTCTTGGTCTCCCCCTCCAAGAATTCTGAGAGTTTGATCTCTCCCACCCAAAATCATTCAAAAACTATCCCATTATCACTTTCTTCTTTCATTTATCTATTTATTCTTAAATTTTAACATAACCGACGTGATAGCTGCTCATAACTGCCCATAACTGTCAAAATAAGAAGTCTAACAATGACTTGTACATAGAGATGGGAATAGGTCAGGCACACCAACAAGAACCGACCTAGCCTACATCCATGTTACCCACAAGACTTTCTGAAAAGTTTATTTAGCTGAAAATGTCAAGGGTACATGCCATAACAAAAGTTTTTTAGGCCTATTATGCCAGCATACTTAAGTAAACATGAATAATATTTTTATTACTATTATTATATTAGATTTTATATGTTATATTAAATTATAAATTTGCTAACTTTTTCAGTAATTTAAGCATATTAGTCTACATTAATTTTTTGCAATGTATTATTATATTCCCTAAAGAAAAAAAAAATTATTATAAGCTACAACTCAGATGGTTAAAGGCTACAAGGAGATTTGATATGTTGGGAGCGCGAGTTCGAACTCGCAATTTCCTACTTCTCAACATTTAGCGTACGTGTGAGTTTTACCACTAACTATAAAACCAAAAAATCAAATACATTGCTATAAACTATAATTGAAATAATATCATATAAAGTTAGATTATCTAAAGTATCATGTTAAATATAAAAATGGAGCATAATCTCATTGGTCTATTAGTTTTTTAGTCTATTTAAAGATATGAGATTACTTTTTTAGAGATGTTAAAATGAAATATGTTTTTAAGTGGGCTAACAGGGCAAACCAGAATTTCAAAAGGTCATCTTCAGATCTAAAATTAAGCTTATGAAACTGACAAATAACAGATAGGCCTTGATTTTTTTTTATCAGACCATACTTGGGCCTTTCAAATGCAAGCTCGCCTCAGCCTAACAACAACACCTCTGAGAGCAGCGATCATGACAAAGGTGAAATAAATCAACCTCTGAAACTTCGACCAATTCATACCATCTGCTAGGAAAAACCTAGCAATGATCATAGTAACTTGGGGAACAATCATGAAACAATTTGTATCGGGCATTTATTGATTACACAATTAAGCTACACCAGGTCTATGCCTTTGTATTAACAGCCCAGATAATGAAAAAAGTACGTTACTCTGTTTGAACATCACTAACCCAACACAATCCATGAAACGACAAATATTAGTTTAAAGCAGCATACAGTGTTGATGTAAATTCGGTTTACATTGGCATCTTGCAAGAATTCACTAGTGTATCACTTCATACAATCCATTTCAAGATACACTTATAAAAGTAGGATGACATGGCAAAATAATTGCTCTACGTCAGTGTAAAACTGACATATAGTCACAGTGCATGTGTTTTCTGAAATCAATAAATCTACAGAGATACATAAAATAAACTATTCAACTTCTTCAGTTAAGAGTTTGATACGAGATATAGAGAAAGAAACCTTGTAGAGGACTGAATCCCATGGGTCAAGAGACATGAAGAAGCTTGTTAACAGCCGAATCCAGAACATCTACATGCCTTCTCAGAATTTTTCTTCAAACCGTTAAGGATTTCAGTTGTAAACTAAGACCAAAGAAGGAATATGAAAAACACTAAATTGTTCCTAATCAAATATTCAGCAGAATAGAAAACAAGTTCAGCTCAGACATACAGTGTATATCAATACTATCAAACAATTAGTTAGCAAAATAATATCCTTAAAATGGAAGAACATTTTTATAACTTGTGTTGTACATGAGGGAGCCCAGGGAATCATCCACATTGGGCCCAGAGCAACCACACAGGTGAGTTGGACACCACATCTTAACTCAAAACCTTAAGGCATTGGATTTATGGGTCCTCTCACTTATGAAGTGTTCAACCTCCTCCGCTTTTTTAAGCAATGTGGAACTTCTAACTCACACTTTCTACACAACAAAACTTGTAGGTGAGATGAATGTTTAGCCTTTCAAGTTGCATAAATGTATTCAAACATTCAACATCCATAAACGACTTTACATTCAACTCATTTTTTTACCAAAATACATTCAAACATAAACGACTTTGCATTCAACTCATTTTTAAATAAAATAATTTTTACAAAATCAATTTTTGTTACCGCATAACCAAACATGAACTAGTAAAACCAAACATGCACCAAGTTAGCAATTGGCAAAGAGCAAAGTGATTGGATACAATTGGGATGCTAGACTATCGATGCTCTTCATTTCCTCGTTTAATCTGCATCATTTAACATCAAGTTTCATCTATTTTGCTTAAATTTCTGAGAAAAAATAAAAAAAACAAAACAGCATAAAATAAGAGACAAAAAAAAAAAACTTACTTGAGACACGAATTTATATAACGATTCCCCTTAGTTGCTGCATCAAGCACTGAAACCAAACCACAGATAAATAAATTAGAATAAATCGTGATTATTATTGATGAATATTTGAGTAAAATGAAAAGGGTGGCTACCGGATTCTTGAAGATGACCGGCGGCATCGGTGAAGCATTGAATGTGATGGAGTGAAGTGTCGGTGGACTGAGAGAGGGATAAGCGGAGTGAAGCGAAGACAGACGTGAAGCTCTGAGCAATGGCGAAGGAATCTCGTTCGACAACTTCAATGGCTTTCAATATTTCTCTCTGATTATTAGCATTGAAGATTAGGGTTTCTCTTTCTGATTCTGGATTAGGATCCTCTGAGACATTGGGTTCTTCTTCTTCCACTGTGTCTCCCATTTTCGATCACACACAGAGTAAAGAGTCGCCAGCAACTTCAAGAATTTTTGCTTCAGGACTAATTTTTTTTTCCTCACTTTTTAATCCGTAAAACAAATTCATGTAAACATCTTTTAACATTTTTAGTGTGTTAAAAGTAAGAATGTTGATGGAAAGCAGATAAAATTTGTTTCTTTTAAACAAAAAATTGTGTGAAAAAACAGATAAAAAATAAATTATTTATTTATGATTATAAAATTTAAAACGAAAAATAATTGGAAAAATCAGTATACTTGTTATTCAAACAAAAGTGCTCGTGCTTTTAACTCGGCTGGTATGGTCAATGAATAATACTTCATCCGGTCCTATTTATAAGAAACATTTAACTTTTTTGATTGATTACATAAATGATGTATTTGGTCTATATTATAAACCAAATACATCAATTACTCAATGAGTTCATTCAGAGCTTACACTATATCTTCCTATAAATCTTCATGTAAAAACGAGTTAAACTATAAATTTAGTTGTAAAAGTACATTTTTGAAACTAAAAGTTACAAATTTTAGCTTCAAGAAAATCAAATCTAGAAACAAAACTAGTATTATTTAAAAGCAATCAAAATGTCATAATTAATTTCAACCTCTCTAAAAATAGAACTAAATATACACATATATACCTTCAAACTTTTGGACGATAGGACCACCCTAAAAAAACAAATAACTTTAGACCCAGATAATAATTAAAAAAATGGATGACGAAAATGTAATCCAAAAAATGGCTACTTCCGAACAAAGCCTAGAAAAATTGATGGTTTATTTCTAAAAATAGTTATAATATAGACTTACCCATCATGTCACTATTATAAGCAAAACTTCACCTTTTAGGTACATTCAATAATTAATGTATCTAGTCTAAGACTAGATACATTAATTATTTAATGAATCTAAAAAGTGGAATTTTGCTTATAATATTGACCAGAAGAATTACATGATAATATGATGAATTTTTATAAGATAAAAGTGTAAAACTACTTTAGACTTTCAATTTATCTTCATTAACCTCATTTATATTTATCTAAAGATATCACCTAACTTCAAAGGAGCAATGCACAAAGACAAATATGTCTATGTCAAAAAAATGGAAAAAGACAACGGAAGCAAGGAGTAAAATTTAAGAAATATACCTGTAGTAAAAATTGAATGAAAGGAGCACCATAAAGTCTATTTAAACTAAAAAAAAACTCATAACAATATCAAAATTACTAGATCAAACACCACGTCAGAGTTTGAATCCTTACATCTTTAATTGTGTGAGTTTAAATTATTATTCGACATTTTGACTATCTACAAATTTAAATTTAAATTTAAATAGAGGAAGAAAATAAGAGTTAAAAAAGCTTAAAAGATTCAAATTCCTTCCTAATTTGGGTCGTAATTAAATCCAACTCGACCCACCTTTACTTTACTATCTCCAAAATTGCAGGCCTGCCCTGAACGCTTTTTTCAATTTGAAAACGAAGTAGTACGTAACAAACAAAGAAAAACGCTTTTCTTTTCCTCTTCAACAACACAACACAACGCACACACACTCTCTCTCTCTCAATCTCAACAAATCTTGCACCTAATTTCCGTTATCCATTTCCTCTACACCCAAAATTCACTTTATTTCGCTTCGATCCACACCATTTCCGTTCTATTTTCTTCAACATTTTCTCGGTTTCTTCTCCTTCACCGCATTACTTCCAGGTTTGCTCCGATCTGTTCCTCATTCTCTTTCTTTTTCGTTCTTTTTTTTTTTTATCAGTTTCGTAAATTATTATTATTACCAGCTTATAATGTAGCTGCAATTTCGAATTTACTCTATCATTATTTTTTTAATTATTTTTCTTATATCGATTTTCTTCATTTTCTGACAAAATTCTTTCAACTTTGAACCATATTACCTTTTAATCGAACAATGCCACCATAATTATTATTATATTCTTTAATGTAGCTTATATGTAATTAATCTCTTTTGTTAGCTGTTCATTTTACTAAAATGTAGCATATTATTATACTCATTTTGCTGCTGATGTGTTTTAGGTATATGATTTTGGATATTAATTAAGGTTTTGTTTCTTGAAATTTTATATCTTGTTGTAACAGTGTACAAATAGTTAATCAAAGGGGAAAAGGGTATCCGAAACGAGCATGCAGTGGGAACAGGAGGGAAGTGTGAATCAAATTGAAGAAGGTAACAGCTTGCTTCTGTCTCTGAAGATAGTTAGTTTACTTGCAATTTTGCATTCCGTATCTACGACACTGACTGGATTTTTATATGGTTTTAGGTAGCCCGCTTGCACCTCTGATAACATGGATAAATGCCGTGCTTCCTAACTTTAACCTGCCTTTAGAAACTTCTGAGGAAGAATTAAGAGCATGCTTGAGGGATGGATCCGTATTATGTACCATTTTGGACAAGCTGGTTCCTGGTTCGCTGGAGGTAGTAGGAATGTCTTTTATTTTGTTATGTGCTCACGCTCATATACTATGCTTTTCCTTTTCCCCCAGCAGTTATGTATACATTGACATCCATTGTTTATTAATTGAGCCGAAATCAAGTTAGTGCTGTTTTCAATATATTGTTTGTGTCCTCTTTCTTCTAAAGAATGCATTTTTAACTTCAGGGAATCGGTTCTTCGAATGAGCCGATGAGTGTCGAAAGGTTTCTGGTGGCCTTGGATGAACTGGGATTATCAGGATTTGAATTGTCAGACCTGGAGCAGGTATAAGAAGTTCCTTATGCACGATGCAATTTGAAAAAAATGCTGAGTTATGACTTTTGCTATATTTGGTAATTGGCTGTCCTTGATTCAAGGGCTGGCTTGATAAATACCCCATTTGTCTGTACATTGGCAATATATGCTTAGTTTCACCCTTTGTCATACAATGAAGGATAACCACCGTATAATTTGATTGAGATGTTTAGTATTTTATTGCTGCGAGCTTAATATTTGCTTCAATTGGATTTCTTTTGTGGATTGTGAAAATAGTACCCAGCTTTATACGAGCATAGGCCGTGCATAATGTTGACTAATAAAATAAATTGAATGGCTTTGTCCAAACTCCAAACATGACACTGGGATTCCATTTTTCTACTGCACTATGTTAACCTGTACTAATTATATAATTTTGCAGGGATCCATGGTGCCCGTGTTGCAGTGCCTTGAGAATCTGAAAGCTCACTTTGTATATAATGCTGCACGTGAAAACATCCGAGGTTGTTCCAGGAAGAGGTGGGACCAGCCCGTCCTAACATCCCTGGAAGAAACTGATAGTTACCTCAAGGATGCTTCAAATTTCCAATCCGCTGTTGATGGTTATGTTGAATCAGGTATTAAGATCCATCGAGTAATACCACAATTTCAATTCATTAACTGAATTTAAATTTAGTTTCAAAGAAGCCATGTGATCAATGTATTTGATCCCACCCAGAATAATAAGGCTCAGTTGTTGTTGCTGTTTCTATTCCTATCCAAACATTTTTATTTTATTTGTTACATTATACTTTTGTTTTCTCTATCCAGACGGAATTGCTTCCCTCGATCATCTTGGATTCAAATCCAATGAACTGTTGAAGTTGAAGCAAGGACTTCGCGTGGATATTTCAGATGCAAAACTTAATGAATTATTAACTTCAAACAATTTGGATGTAAGTAATAAGATACTTAATTTGTTTGTCTCTATCAATATTCCTTTTGTTCCGGTTCTTGCCATTTGATAATTCTTTTAACTTTTATATGTATATGAATTTGAGCCATTGCCATTATCCCCTTTATAACCCTAATATATTATTTAAATCTTTTTCTGCAGAGTGTCTCAACTCAATTTCTTTTTGACATAGTAAATAGGATCCTAAGTGATATCTTCGAAAGGAGGAATGGAGATATACCTCAAGTAAGTGGACTAAATGGTTTTGCAACAAACAATGCCCAATGTTACTACTTTGCTCTGTCTAGAAAAATTTAATTTAATTGTGTTACTGAGCAGCTGTTCAATTTCCCATTTATTTATATGTTTATAGGCTCAACGTGCAGCATGCTTGTTGAGGAAAATTCTGCAAGTAATTGAGTTACGCTTTTCAAATCAAGCAGAAAGCATGAAAAATGTAAGTTTAACATTCTATGCCTTTTTTTTTTCTTCCAAAAAGTATTTGTTTTTATAAATTCCATTGAACAGTGACTAATTTAATGTGTTGCATATCTGAAGCAAAACACTATTTTCAAGGCTCGTGAGGGAAAGTATCAAACAAAAATAAACGCGCTTGAAACCTTGGCGGTTGGGACAACTGAAGAGAATGAGGTATTTTCTTTGTTGGTGCATCCGGAGGCATGTATACTGTCTTTTTATATTATTATTGTCTGCTAATTTAATTTTAAAAAGTTCTCTTCACTCTCTACAGGTTGTGACAGGTTGGGTTCAGCAGTTGAAGGTGAAAATCTATCTCATGCCTATCTTTGAGTTCAAGTTAATGGATGAAATTATCAAATATAGATCTTTATTTGCATTGTTGTTGTCATGGCTTATTTGTGTTTGCATATTTGGGTAATGATCTTAATTGGGTGAATAACTAACAAACACTTTGACGAAATAATTTAAATTGATAAGAAGCTACTCATATTGCACGGGTCTTATGCAGCAAAAGGAGTACATTGGTACAAAACTTGTTTTATGTAAGCTGCTGTACCGATATTTTATACAACTTCAAATGTAAATGAGTGATTATTGCTTAAATATATAATGAAATGCTTGTTTGTTGAAGAGATATTCTGGTAGGACCCATAAAGAGAATAGCCTAATAGATAGTAGAGGTGAGGTGGCAAGTTAGTTAGAGGGAAAAATGGGAAACACATGTGGCAGTGAGTGAGCGAGCGAGTGATTGGTGAGGTGTGTGATCTATTTTGTTATAAGAGTACGTGAAGGCAGAGAGGGAAGCATTATATGATCATTATTCAGCTAGAAACCTTAGGGTTTAGGCAGAGAGAGAAATGTCTCTTCTCTTAGGCTTTGTTTACGAGTTTAGAAGGGAGGGGAGGGGTTTGGAAAAAAGGAAGGAGCAAGTGGAGGAAATAGATGACATAGAGAGAAGGTTTTGGGGGTTCATTTTTATTCATAATACAAAATCCTCCTCATTTGGGGTAACTCAAAAATTGTATTGGGGGTTTTGGAGGGTTTACATGAATTCTTCAAATTTAATTTATATAGTTATAGTATTTTTAAAATTAAAAATATATTAATCATAAACATTAATTTATCATTCTCTAAAAAATTACTCTTTCAAAAAATATGAAAGATTTTACCACTTTCCCCTATATTTCCAACCCTCCAATCCAAAGCCTTTCCTTCCCCTCCCCTCCAAACTCCCAAACAAAGCCTTAGGAGCTTTTGCTCTGGGGTTACAGGGGCTATCTTCTGTAATACATCTATTTTCAATTCAATAATACAGTTGTTTCTTTTCTTTGAATTCGGGTTCCTGTCACATTTCTTTTAACATTCTATAAATTTTTATTGAAAATGATTTGATTGATATATAGTTAAGTGTATTTTTAGATTTTGTAATTTACAAAACTGGTAGTTTTTCTTACTTTCAATGTGATTACTGTTAACTAACTTGCTACAATCATTTGTATCTTCAGTTTTCTCTGCAGCTTGAAAAAACTAAATTTGAGGAGAAGAAGAAACTTGAAGAGCAGGATTTTTCTCAATTAAAGAAAGACAAAGTTTGCAATGAAATTGAAATTTCTGCATTGAAGCAAGATTTGGAAATGGCGAAAAGATCACATGAAGAACATGTTTTGCAGTTAGAAGTGCAGGCTTCTGAATCTAAAGCTGAATATCAGAAAAAGATACGGGAACTTAAATGCCAGCTTGCTGATGCAAAGAAGCAAGTGAAGGAACTAGAGACATTTTCGGAATCCAGATATTTGAATTGGAAGAATAAAGAGCATACCTACCAAAGTTTTTTAAATCAACAATCCGGAGCTTTCAAGGTTCGTTTCTATGTTTTGGTTGCTTTATGGTTGCTAGTTTTTATGGTGTGCTATTTACCATGTAGTTTGATGCTTTCTTTATAGGAATTGAAAGCTGTCATGAAATCTGTCAAAGATGAAGTGATAAAAACAAAAAGAAGCTACTTAGAAGAATACAAGTACTTCGGTACGATACAGTGTTTGAAATTCTGATGATTTAACATCCATTGTTTTGTTTTTGTGATGAATTTGATGTATTTACAAGATTTTCTTATGTAGGAATCAAGCTCAAAGGTCTAGCCGAGGCTGCTGATAATTATCACGTTCTTCTAACAGAAAATAGGAAATTATATAATGAAGTTCAAGATTTGAAAGGTACATATTATATATAGTAATGGTAAATGTGAACCTTTTCCTTGCTTGCTATCCTGATTTACTTTTCCTTTTGTTCTGAACCATTTATGAATAGGAAATATCAGGGTATATTGTCGAATTAGACCATTTCTTTCGGGGCAAAGTCAGAACCATACAACAGTTGAGTTTATTGGTGATGATGGAGAATTAATCATCAGCAATCCTCTTAAACAAGGAAAAGAAAGCCGCAAGCTTTTTAAATTTAATAAGGTTTTTGGTCAAGCGGCAAGTCAGGGTACTGCATTTTTTCTTCTTTTCTTTTTCATATTATTATTATTATTATTATTATTTATTATTATTATTATTATTATTATTATTATTATTATAATTTTTACATTTTATAGATCATTGTAACCACAGTAATGTTCAACTCATGAATCAAAATTTTCTTTGCAGAGGAAGTATTCTTGGACACTCGACCACTAATTCGTTCTGTTCTTGATGGGTTCAATGTTTGTATATTTGCTTATGGTCAAACTGGCTCAGGAAAGACTTACACCATGGTATACATTTCATATGTTTAATACTTTGTTTACATCACAAGTGGATATATGGTTCAAGATGTTTACTTAATAATTGTCTTTCTATTAGAGTGGACCTAACCTATCATCAAAGTCAGACTGGGGAGTCAACTATCGGGCACTTCATGATCTTTTCCATATCTCCCAGAGTAGGAAAAATTCTATTGTTTACGAAGTTGGAGTTCAAATGGTTGAAATTTATAATGAACAAGTTCGTGATTTACTGTCAAGCAATGGTCCTCAGAAGAGATATCCTTTTCCATTTTTGTTCCCAGACCCCACAATAGTGACAGGCTTGTGCACCAGGCCTCCCTTTTTATTTTAAGTTACGCTGCTCTTTATTCATACTTTCATTCATGTATTGGCATACCACCATGCATATACACCCACATGTATCAAAGGCTTGACATATAATATTGTTAATCTATTTGCATAATTTATTTAGATGCATCAGTTTTGACCATCCATTTACTTTTGTTTAAAAGTAAAATATACTAATTTGATTCATGTAGCCGATCTCATTTAGTGGGAAAAGGCTTGGTTGTTGTTGTTGTAAAAGTAAAATATAAGAAGTTTCTTTTCCTTGACTTGCACACACTTGGGATTTGGAATACTACCCAACCGAATGGATTGGCTGTCCCTGATGCAAGTATGCATTCTGTGAATTCAATGCAAAATGTCCTTGAGTTGATGAACATTGGGATGATGAATCGAGCAACTAGTGCCACAGCCTTAAACGAAAGAAGTAGTAGATCACACAGGTTACATTCACATTTTAAGATTTTCTTCTATGTAAATTTTCCAACTATGCAGACACAAAACTTAATTTTATTTTATCATCATATGGTAGCGTTCTCTCTATTCATGTCCGAGGAACGGAAGTGAAGACCAACTCTCTGTTGCGTGGATGTCTGCATCTTGTAGATCTTGCAGGAAGTGAAAGAGTGGATCGCTCTGAAGCTACCGGAGATAGGCTTAAGGAGGCTCAGCATATAAACAAATCACTATCTGCACTTGGAGATGTTATATTTGCTCTGGCTCAAAAGAGCCCACATGTGCCATATAGAAATAGCAAATTGACTCAACTTCTTCAGAGTTCGTTAGGTAATTGTTGCTACAACTTGCCATTCGGTTGCTTTTTCAAAAAAAAAAAGAAAAACTTGCCAGTCGGTTATATTTGGTTTCATTAGTCCGTATTTTGATTTTAGCATACTGTAGTCATGCTTTACTAAATTGCAGTAGCTTTATCACTCGTACTTCACAGGTGGTCAAGCAAAAACCCTTATGTTTGTACAGCTTAATCCTGATGTTGCTTCATACTCTGAAACTATAAGCACTTTGAAGTTTGCTGAAAGGGTTTCTGGTGTTGAGTTAGGCGCAGCTCGTAGCAACAAAGAGGGAAGGGATGTGAGAGAACTAATGGAGCAGGTTATTATTATTATTTTTTGCATTTTTCATATATAATGCATCTTGTCTGGTGCACATATGGGTCATGAAGTGCTGAATTCAAACATGCACCTTATTTTTGATTGGGAAGTTTGTTGCATACATATAGTTTATGAAACACTAAATCCAATTGCACTTTGTTAGATTGTTCACATCAGGAAGTTTTGCTAGGGAAATAAAACTAGGAAAAAGTTATAATTTTTCCATTTACTGGGTTCGTTTACTGCTTGGGAAGCTGACAGAGGTGATACTGGCTTAACCACAGGAAATAGTGTTAACATACAATTTATTTCAGTTTTATCCTCTAACCTGCAGTAATTTGTAAAAAAAAAATACCACTCAAATTTAAATACTCCCTCCGTCCTGATATATAAGCCCTCTTTACATTTTTCACATTTCTTAAGAAAAGTTGTTAGTGCAATTAATGTGTCTATTTTGTGTGTGAATATTACTAAATTGTCCTTTGTTTGTATGTGTATTAAATTTGACTTTTCATATTTCAAGACAAATTAGTAGTATTAATTAGGGGTATGTTTAGGAAAAAAAGAAATAAATGTATCTAGTAATTTGAAAAGGGGTTTATATTAGGAACAAATTTTTAGTCAAATAGGTGCTTATATATAGGGACGGAGGGAGTAAAGATTAATGTTGCTGATATGAGAATGCTACTATAGATGAATGGCCATACAAGACAAAGATAAGATTATCAATGATACCATGAGAGAAAAACTAGAGGTGTCTGCTATTGTAGAAAATATGATAGAATCTCGTCTTGCGTGGCTTGAGATTGTGTGGAGAAGATCCATAGAAGCACTGGTAAGGAGGGTAGATAGAATGGAGGACAGTCCAATCTTTAGATATAATTCATTACAAGACATCATGGCAGTTGTTTGATCCATGCAGCCAATTCCACTTGGGGTGGGAAAAAATTGAACTGTTATCATATTGTAGTAGTCAGTTGAATGTTTTGGCCTAGTTTATGCATGATACCTGTGAAATGAAAACAGTTGGCTTAAACTGGTAATTCTGTATTATTTAGGGCCTGTTTAGATTGGCTTATTTGGGCTTATCTACTGGCATAAGTTTTGTGAGGCTGTTTGGGAGAACATTTGAAAACAACTTATGATATTTTTCATAGGCTTTTCTCAAAAGATAGATTGTGAAAACAGCTTATAACATATAGAAAATCATTTTAAATTTATTTCATAATTTTTTTAATAGAAATAGCTTATTTAAGTACTCCCTCCATTTCAAAATGAGTGTCGTTTTAGCCAAAAAAATTGTTTCAAAATGAATGTCACTTTCAGTTTCCAATGCAATAATAACTTTTTCTTTTCAATTGTACCCTTCAATTAATACTATATACACTACTTCCAAAGTATTATTTTTTCTTTAATGAAAAACAAACCAATAGTTAATTAGGATAATTTGGTAAAATAACATCTCTCTTTCTTTTAATTAATGCATTTCTTAATATGTGTGTAAAAACCTTAAACGACATTCATTTCGAAACGGAGGGAGTAAGTGCTTATCAAGATAAGCGCATGTGCTATAAGTTGCAAATGAGCTGTTTATCCAAACACGGCCTTACTAGTGCATACTGACTAGTTTATTCTTGCAGATGTCATTTCTCAAGGACGCCATGGCAAGGAAGGATGAAGAGATTGAGCGGCTGCAGTTGCTCAAGGCCAATCATAATGGTGCAAAACCTTTATCTCCATCACTAAGGCATGCGTCATCATCCCCAAGGAGACATTCCATAGGGACTCCTCGCAAAAGCACAAGACTTAATGGAGCAAGGAGCCTGGGAGTCAATGAAAAAGCTGCTTTTGACATGGATAACGGCTCAGAGTACAGTGATAAGCATTCAGAAGCTGGTTCTCATCAATCACTGGATGATTTCAGGAACAAGTCCAGTTTCCTTCCGTTGAAATTACCTCGAGAAGACGTCGATCAAAATTTTAATGACGACATTGAACTCTTAAGATTTGGAGATGCAGATTCTGAGGAGAGGTTAAGTGATATATCTGATGGTGGGCTTTCAATGGGAACAGAAACTGATGGTTCAATCAGCAGTATTGTAGAGTATACTCTTTTCCCTGATCCCGAGAAGACAGCTGAATCTACACCAGTTAGGGATATGACATTGGACAGCCTTCCTGCTCAGAGCATGGAAAAGTGAGTTCTTCCTTTTAAATAATTTTTTTCAAAGCCATTGTATCTTATTCTAGCATACTCCCTCCGGTCTCAAATGTAAGAAACCAAAAAAAAATGCACACATATTAAGAAAGTGGATTGACCACATTTAAGTCATTATAAAAAGTGATATTTTTCTAATTTTACCCTTTCTTGGAGTAGTAAAGACATTAATGATGAAGTGAGTTTGATGAGGGTAAACTTGGAATTGTAGCATTTAATAGGTTCATTTTACTATACTTTTTCTTATATTTGAGACCACCAATTTTATTTTTTTGTTTCTTATATTTGAGACCGGAGGGAGTATTATGGTATGTATGCTCTTTCATTGCATGTGATTGCTGGGGGTACAATGCATGCTCTTGCATGTCAAACCCTAGTTTTTTGTGTAGGGTTTTTACCAAGCCATCATCAAAATCGGACCTGATATAACTTTTTGTTTCATTGACTGCAGGCCCATTATGCCATCAAGAATTCCCAAAGCTCCGCAAGTCCAGCCAAAACTGCAGACAAGAACTTCAAGGTTATCCTTGAACAGAAGCACCTCGAAGGTTTCGTCAAGTATGTATATTCAATTAGCTTTCATCCCTTTTATTCTGTTATGCCTTCAAATTAAATATCTAATTTGTGCCCACAACATCTGTTCCCATTTTAAATTGATCTGTTACCCAGTCTCCCTTGGTTGTTCTGCTTCTCATTTCTTGTCTTACATGCAGGTGTTAAAAAAACCCCTGCCGGTAGTTCTTCTTCGGCGAGGCCTTCTAAACGATGGCAATAGTTAGGATTCCACATGGATGTTGTAGAGTCTTTGTAAAGATAGCCTATAGGAACTTTTAATTCACGTTATGTGCTAAATATATTTATTATACTGTACTCAAGGCTCATGAGTTATAGCTGATTTCAGCTTCAATGTGTTATTATTGAATGAGGCAATTGCAAACTCTAGCTTTGTAACTAGTTTGTATGTAAGTTTCAAGGTCTTGTTACTGATTACTGAATCTGTTGTATTTATAACTTCCCTTTCAGTAATGTTTTCAATTAGCTGAAGGAAGAAATGTCACAATTCATCTAACATTTGAAGCTTTTAGGATATTATTGAATGGAGGGTAAATTTTCATTTTGAAAAAGATATTGCATGTTGACAGTGATTTATGATGCTATGAGGAGTTGGAGAAGGATTCCAGCCACTGTTTCCTAGTAACCTCTTTGGAAATGGGTGGTTCATCCTTAGAAATTTTTCTGCTCAAAATTGCAGTGCAAGCTGTGTTTGAGGATGAGAGTAGTTGAGAGGAAGATGGGGAAATATTTGGAGGGGATGTAGAATCAAATCAGATGAAGTTGTTTATTTAGTGGTGGAAATTTGTTGTGCATAGTACACAACTTATGTTTTCCAATCCAATCAATGCAGGTTCAATTTTTGTTTGGTTGTTTATATTGAATTTTTAAAAAAAAATCATGCATTTTTAGCCTGTGATGAGATTAAAACGTATTATTTTGTTAAATGGAGGATTTAACAAAAAAAATTCAAATACTGATTTAAATTTAAAAAAGAAATCAAGATTAGAATGATATATCACGTATTTATCTTAATTCAAATAAAATAATAACAGAATTATATCTCAAGACCTGTATTATATAATTCTCTTTTGTCAAAATTTAAAGTTTTACTCTTCGACTTTTGCGTCTAACCTTTCTAAATTGAATTCAAAAGCTCTAGCGAACAAAACATTAAAAAATCATAGTAAAAAAACACACTAAATAATCGCTTAAAAAATCGTAATCTTGAATTGAATTGGGATCAACTAATTAGCTTGAGTTAAAAGTATTATTTTGTAAATTGAATTCGTAGCTCTGGTCTTTTCTAATTTACCCCAGCTTTCATAATTCATAGAGATTTGGGTACAAATTTGGTCTAAAAAATTAATTATTAATTGCACAAAAGGAAAATTAGTTCATGCTTCATAATGCAAGTCTGGTTAATTTGTGATGTTATTAAACACCTGAGGTATTAGTTCATTAGTAGAAACTTAACCTTACAATATTGAGGTATAAGCTCGAGGATATGACTGTTAACGTTACTTGAATTAATTTATATAAAAAAAAAATGAAAATCATATGAAAAAGAATTTTGAGAAGAGAAGAAAGGTTCTGTTGTTTTAGCTGTGATTTGACAGAAAACAATGAAAAAAGGATTATATAAATGTTGAAGAGAAAAACATGACAAGTTGTCTGGGTGGTGTAGTCGGTTATCACGCTAGTCTCACACACTAGAGGTCCCCGGTTCGAACCCGGGCTCAGACATTTTTTTGACAATTACTGTGTAGGTGGTATCCCTTCATCTTTTATTTTCGATATATTCAATTCAATGTGTGATTCTGTGCCTTTATCGTTATTTTTAATTTTTTGCTGCAGAAAATCTCTTTCACCGAGCTTTAATGTACCAAAATTTAATTGGGGGTTCCATTCTCTTCATTTCTTCTACTTTATCACACATATGAGACAGATTTAACAGTGGTTTGGTTAGTATCCTCCCTCTCTCTCTCTAGTTTCATTAACAATCGCATTTTTATTATTTTATTTGGAAAATTAATTTGAACAGTCTAAACTTCTGAATTGGTTAGTCAACACTGCAAGACTAAGAATTTGTTCTGTTTTTAATATCAAACATACATTTGTAGTTGAAGAAAACAATTACTCAATGCAACTCACGATTGCAATCCATTTAATTTTCAGGATTGATTTCTCTGTCCAGACATTCTCATACTATACACAATATTTGAGAATATGTCTGGATGCAATAAATCATCTCAAAACAATCAACATTCTATCAAATATTCTTCTATTCAACATGGAGGGGTATCCTCTAAGGTTCACCTTGCTCATTTAGATTCTTCGCCTTCTATTTCCAATAATGAGAATAAGCAATGCTATAGAAATTCGCAATCCAAGTCCCAAGTGTTACTGACCGCGCCTCAGCTCATCTCTGCTGTTCGTCAGTTATGTGATTCTGCTAGTCGCCCACTTTCCTTATTACTCCCAAAGGAAAATGTGAACCAAGATAATGATGATAAAGGATTCCCAAAAGGTAGAATTTTGAGTTACATTCATGACAAGAGAAATGGTGTGGTTACTTCAAATAACACTGATTACTTTTCTGTTAACCCGAGGGCTAGTATTTCCGGTTCACAAATTGTGCAGGAAAAATTGGATTTCCCTAAGGTAACACGGAAGATGTTAATACTTGAATCTTCTTTTGGAAGTCCAGATTATATACATTCTTTATTCCATAGATATTTGAAGGCAAGTGACGAAAATTCAAATGAAAATTGTAATGAAATGGAACTTGGGAGTGAACAAATTTCGTTTAGATCAGAAAATGTTCCTAGTGAGCTAAACTGCAATGCAAAGGTTACTGACCCTGACAACCTGAAAATTAGTTCTTTGGTTGACAAAGACTGCATTTCAATAGACACAAGCACAACTTCATTGGCTAGTGAAAGTGATGTATGCACTCCTGATGTAACCGTACACAAACCACCATCATTATCAAATGATGCAGTTTTGAACACAGAAGAAGTTAACCCTCTGTGTTCAGACTATTTCCTTCAAGCCATGCCTGGTAATCAGGTAGATGTTGGCGGTGCTTGTCAGACCCTATCTACTAGTATCTATGCAGATTATCATATTAACAACTCTTTAGCTACCTATGACAGTGCTTCTGTACAGTGCCAATGTAAGAATGATGATAATGAATTAATGGAAATCCAAAGAAGACATCTGTCAGATAGAAGTGATGATGAACCTAAGATTCAGATCTTCTCTGCAAACAATAAGAAGCCTTCCCATTCCCTAGCCAAGCAAGAACATGCTTTTTCCGGGGCATTGGCTGGAATATGTGTCAGCTGTTGTCTGCATCCTGTTGACACAATCAAGACAGTTACTCAATCATGTCGTGGAGAGCAGAAGTCCATCTTTTACATTGGCAAATCAATTGTTTCTGATAGAGGTTTGGTTTTTTTAAGAGAAATCGATTTCTTGCTAGATATTTGTGTAACTTATTTGTCCTGTTTTATTTAGATTACTTTTCCTTTTGAATAAAATCTTCCACTAGATAGTTTCTAAATATAGTTTGTGGATTGATTTAAGGTTTTCCCGGACTATATCGTGGAATTACCACAAACATTGCATGTTCAGCTCCAATTTCTGCAGTTTACACTTACACGTATGAATCAGTTAAAGCAGCTTTGCTTCCTTATCTTCCAAAGGTAACTTCTCTTTCTCTATATTTAATTTGTAAATGGAGTCATTTGAAGGCAGTTATCCTTGCTGTCTTATGTTTATCTTTTCCCCGTTTTACTTTCTTCTATGTGGAATCATCTCTGTGAAAGAAACTGTGCAAGTTAAATGTCACTGTCAACATGGTCCCATCAGACATAGATATCTTGGATTAGCCTGGATCTTACCATAACTTGAATGCTTATTAGCGTAGTGAGATTTCAATCATCTTTTCTTGCAGGATTACTATTCTTTTGCCCATTGTGTGGGAGGTGGTTGTGCAAGCATTGCCACATCTTTCATCTTCACTCCTAGTGAGCGAATAAAGCAGCAGATGCAAGTTGGATCTCATTACCGCAACTGCTGGTATGCACAGTTCTTCGTATCGTCTATATTTGTATTCCATTATTGTAAACTATGTTCACCCTCTGTGAAGATCTTGTAAATTTTCTGTATAAATTTGGTAGTCTTAGATAGTTACATCATGGCAAATAACCTAAATGTTTCCGTGTAAGCTCGTGGTTTCCAACTTCCATTATTTTCCTTTGCAAGACCTGTATAGATGCATTTATTTAACTTTGAAATACCCGCCCTTTGTGCAGGGATGTATTGGTTGGAATTATCAGAAATGGTGGTCTTTCCTCACTATATGCAGGTTGGATAGCTGTACTGTGCCGAAATATCCCACATTCAATGATCAAGGTTAGTAGGTGTTTTCAACATTCAATACACGTTCTTATTGAAGTAGCTGAAACCAGTAGGTTTTTCTGTCATAGAACTGCTAGTGTTTGCCGAATAGTCTGTCATGCTAAAGATTTAATATTTTCTATATTGGTTGCCAACTTCGACCCAAGGTTTTATTTGTGACTGTTGTTTATGACCCATTGCAGTTTTACACGTATGAAAGCTTGAAGCAAGTGATGCCATCTTCTAGTATTCAATCCCACACATTCCAAACTGTGAGTTGGTGCTTGTTTCTTGCTGCTTTTGAACTATCATTTTTTCTCTCACCACAATGGATGTAAAATAAGATGATTTTACTAATTTCTGTAGTTAGTGTGTGGAGGATTAGCTGGCACTACTGCTGCTTTATTCACAACTCCATTTGATGTTATCAAGACAAGATTACAGACACAGGTGTGTGATAAACAAGTCCTTCAATTATATAATTTTTTTACTTCTAGTGAACAGTGAGGATGCCAACTATTAACACGGTTTCTGGACTTTTCCATATAAAAGTATAATGTTTTATATCTACTATCTTGTTATCCTTAATTGTTTTTAATTTCAGTGATATCTATTTCCAAATTATTTTATTCTTGCTTTATGCTTCTGATGAAAGGGAGTACACTGCAGATTCCTGGGTCAAGAAATCAATATGATAGTGTGCCTCATGCCCTTTACAAAATTAGCAAGACTGAAGGTCTGAAGGGATTATACAGGTATTATTTTCTGAGTCCGACCATTATCATTTAGATTAGAAGAAAAGATCTTATATGAGAAAACAAAAGCCGTTTTATAAATTCTGTCTTGGGAGCTTGATTCAGATACAATTTGCTCGATGACATTTGTTTTTGGATTTGTTTATTATGTATGTCGTCAGGGGGTTGACTCCGAGGTTGATTATGTACATGTCTCAAGGATCATTATTCTTTGCTTCATATGAATTTTTCAAGAGTGTATTTTCTCTGGAAGCATCACTTCCCACCGGTTTATAAATTCTCCATGACAACAAGGATACCAACAGCAGCATCAGAGTCTTGATACTTTGAACTATTGATAAGATAGTGCCTGGAAGAAAATTTTAATGGTGCCACAAGCTGCAAGCAAGTACATAAACTGTATATTTGTACTATGTGTACTAATAACATATAATGTAGGTGCAAAAGGTATACGGCAATCAACCATTGGAGAAATCATGTTTCTGTAAGTTGACAGGAATATATTTGCATTGGAAGTATTATCTTTGAATGTTATGTCCATCGTTTGAGTGTGATAAGATAAATTTTTTGAGATGCTGACAAGGGTTTGTTAGAAAATTTTGTAATATTATCTTATTTCTGTTTCTTTGATTATGTATATTTTTGGTGTTCTAAAGAAATTTGTTTTTCTTTTGAGCAATGTATGTATGATGGTATACCATTTTAAAAAATTTCAATTGCCACCATATTACTCCATCTACTTTTCTGAATAATTATCATCCTAGCACTTGATATCTTCAATTAAATTACACAATACAAGCTAAAACCCTAACCCAGGCCATGTAAACATGAACTAGAATACCCATTTGTTCTCAAGATGTTTTTCTCTTTTTTCTATTTGTTCTCTATGAGTTAGGAGTGCAAACATGCACACAGGACACAGGGCAAAACCATAGGGCACAACATCTCTATGTCCTAGTCAACACCTTTATACTCGTGCAATAGGAGAAAAAGGTGGGTTTGGCACATAGGACCTAGGAATTCCTTTTGGAGTCTTGCACACAGCCTTCTTCTCGGTTGTGATCGTTTTGAAAAAAGACACTACTACGTCCTCCTCAAGAAGCTTTTTCAACGAACTGCAATGAGAAAACCGCTGGTTTTTCTCTTGCCCCGGACTGCTGGAGACAGAAGTTCCATGCAAAATGGCAACAGAGATGGAGAATGCTTGTAATGTGGATAGTTTTGCATGAAAATCAACAGCATAATGCCCCGCTTCGACCATTTTCATGCTGAAAGTAGGACTACTTTCTTTTGCTCCCTGGGCACTGAAAGTTCAGATAAGTATCAGTAAAAAAAAAAATACCAATCTCACAGCTGTAATAAGATGTACTGATATTCAAAAGACTGTATAGATGCATATCTTATGAAACTAATGCCTCTTCCTTCCTGCACTCAATATATAAATCATTGTTTTTTTTTTAATTGTATACCAATCATAGTTATTACAATCTTACTATTCATGATTCGAATCACACAGCTCAATATGAGTTGTTAAGTAAATGATTCCTGTCATGATTTGAATCATATGATTCATGCTGAATCAATTGAATTCGTATTAACGATATGAATTGCACAATTCACTTATTTGTTTTTTATCTTCTGTAACCAGTTTTGTCAAAAAAAATCTTCTGTAACCAGTTCTCATCAGTTGAAAAGTCAAGGATCACCACTATCTGGAACACAGCCATCTTCTAATTGTCACGATGAATGTCTCCATAAGAAATATGACCACATTTCTGAAATGGAGTGCATGAAGATGAATGTGTCTCTAATTAACTCAATTATTATACTACAGTGTTTCATCTACTAAGTCCCTTCAACAAAACGTTTCTGTCTTTTATTTTGGAATGAGTTTTTGATAAAAAAAAAAAAAAAAAAAAAAACTTTGTTGATATTTTATAACATAAAGACTAAATCAAAACAAAAAAGAGATAAATTATGTAATTTTATCAAAAAATTTAGAGGACTAAAACAAAAAGTTGGTATAATTACAGGGATTAAAAACATATTTAATTCTATTTTTTTTACAGAATTTAACCCTAAATTATCCGCTATTTTTTTACATAAAGTGTATTAATTAAATTATTATTTTATTGAAGATATAAAATAATTTAAAACTCGACCCACTCACTCACAGTAAAACTAAAACTAGAGCATGCATCCACTAAGTAGTATCTATGATTATGATGCGAACCCAACATCGACTAATATCGTTATCCAAACTAAACTTCCTTAACAAAATCAATGTGCACTTCTCCACTCTTTTACATGAATTTCTTCGACCACACATTCCCCCAATCATTGAACAACGTAAAATTGGTCGTGAATTAGCCAACTTATTGCAATCACCACACATCCCCCTCTGCAAGAAAATCCACTCCAAAATTGTCGTCTTGGGTTTTCACAAACACGATATCTTCCTTGTTAACACCCTCTTGCATGCTTATTCAAAACTCAACTTATTAAATGATGCACAGAAACTGTTTGATACAATGTCTCATACAAACCTTGTTACTTGGTCTTCTATGGTTTCTATGTACACTCACCATAGTTGCAGTGTAGAAGCATTGTTGTTGTTTCTTCAGTTCATGAGAAGTTGTAATTGCAAACCAAATGAATACATTTTAGCTAGTGTCGTTAGAGCTTGCACGCAATTTGGTGGTCTCAACCCAGCTCTACAGATACATGGTTTGGTTGCTAAGGGTGGATATGTTCATGATGTTTATGTGTGTACCTCTTTGATTGATTTTTATACCAAACATGGTTGTATTGATGATGCAAGGTTGCTTTTTGATGGCCTAGAAGTTAAAACCAGTTTCACATGGACTACAATCATTGCAGGGTATTCGAAACATGGAAGAAGTCAAGTGTCTTTGAAGTTATTCGATCAAATGAAAGAGGGTGATGTTTGTCCAGATAAATATGTACTTTCGAGTGTTTTGAGTGCTTGTTCGATGCTTGAGTTTCTTGAAGGAGGGAAGCAAATTCATTGCTATGTATTAAGGAGAGGCATTGTCATGGATGTGTCAATGCTCAATGGACTTATAGATTTTTACTCTAAGTGTCACAAAGTGGAGTTGGGTAGGAAGTTATTTGATCGGATGGTAGATAAAAATGTTGTTTCGTGGACCACAGTGATTGCGGGTTGTATGCAGAATTCCTTCCATCGGGATGCCCTTGACCTGTTTGTTGAAATGGCAAGAATGGGTTGGAAGCCTGATGCATTTGGTTGCACGAGTGTTCTTAATTCTTGTGGTTCGCTCGTGGCTTTGGAAAAGGGAAGACAAGTGCATGCTTATGCTATCAAGGTCAATATTGATAATGATGATTTTGTGAAAAATGGTTTGATTGACATGTATGCCAAATGCGATTCCTTGACTGAGGCAAGAAAAGTTTTTAACCTTATGGCTGCTATTGATTTAGTATCTTACAATGCAATGATAGAAGGATACTCAAGACAAGACAAGTTGTGTGAAGCATTGGATCTTTTTCAAGAAATGAGGCTAAGTTTATCTTCACCTACACTATTGACATTTGTAAGCCTTCTCGGGGTATCTGCTTCATTATATCACCTGGAGTTAAGCAACCAAATCCATGGTCTGATTATTAAATATGGGGTTTCTTTAGATGAATTTGCTGGAAGTGCTCTAATAGATGTTTACTCAAAATGTTCGCGTGTTGGGGATGCAAGACTAGTTTTCGAAGAGATACAGGTCAAAGACATTGTAGTATGGACTGCGATGTTTTCTGGGTACACCCAACAATCAGAAAATGAGGAGTCTCTCAAACTTTACAAAAGTTTACAGATGTCAAGACTAAAACCCAACGAGTTCACTTTTGCTGCTGTAATCACCGCAGCAAGTAATATAGCAAGTCTGCGACGTGGTCAGCAGTTTCACAACCAAGTCATAAAGATGGGTTTTGACGATGACCCCTTTGTTGCAAATGCTTTAGTTGATATGTATGCCAAAAGTGGAAGCATTGAAGAGGCTCACAAAGCATTTATCTCCACAAATTGGAAAGATACTGCATGTTGGAATTCAATGATTGCGACTTATGCCCAACATGGAGAAGCGGAAAAAGCTCTTCAGGTGTTTGAGGACATGATTATGGAAGGACTGAAACCAAATTATGTCACCTTTGTAGGTGTGCTATCAGCATGTAGCCATGCTGGACTTCTTGAACTTGGATTTGATCACTTTGACTCAATGTCTCAGTTTGGAATTGAACCGGGAATTGAGCATTATGTATGCATGGTTTCTCTCTTGGGCCGTGCTGGTAAATTATATGAAGCTAAGGAATTTATCGAGAAGATGCCAATAAAACAAGCAGCAGTAGTATGGAGAAGTCTACTCAGTGCATGCAGAGTTTCCGGTAATGTTGAACTGGGAACATATGCAGCTGAGATGGCAATATCATGTAACCCAGCAGATAGTGGATCATATGTATTACTTTCAAATATATTTGCATCAAAAGGTATGTGGGTAAATGTCAGAAGGTTGAGGGAAAAAATGGACATAAGTGGAGTTGTAAAAGAACCGGGTTGTAGTTGGATTGAAGTGAATAATGAAATCCACAAGTTTATTGCCAAAGACACAGCTCATCGCGATTCCGCTCCTATATCTTTAGTTTTAGACAATTTGCTTCTACAGATCAAAGGGTTTGGTTATGTGGCAAACACTGACGCCCTTTTGCTTGATGATTGAGATGAATCATCCTGTGGTAATATTACAATTAGCCAGGCTTTTAAATTGCTGAAGTAAAAGTATCTTCATTTTGAGCCTCAAGTTCTGTCATTCTACCATAAATCTAATCAGTTCATGATAGAACAAGAGTTTGAGACACTCATGTAGATATAGTTCTTCAAGTTATAATATTTTTCTTAATCTTCATATCCATAATAATAATAATAAGAACAAGCAATGCTATACAAGTTCTCAACTGAAGTCCCCTGAGATACTGACCACACCTCAGCTCCTCTCTGCAGTTCGCCAATTATGGGATTCTGCTAGTCGCCTGCTTTTGTTATTACTCCCAAAGGAAAATGTAAACCAAGATGATGATGATGATAAAGGTTTCCCAAAAGATAGAATTTTGGTTACATTCATGACAAATGAAATGGTGTGGTTACTTCAAATAACACTGATTACTTCTCTGTTAACCCGAGGGCTAGTATTCCTGGTTCACAAATTGTGCAGGAAAAATTGGATTTCCCTAAGGTAACACGGAAGATGTTAATACTTGAATCTTCTTGTGGAAGTCAAGATTATATGCATTCTTTATTCTATAAATATTTGAAGGCAAGTGATGAAAATCAAATGAAAATTGTAATGAAATGGAACTTGGGAGTGAACAAATTTCGTTAAGATCAGAAAATGTTCCTAGTGAGCTACCTGCAATGAAAAGGTTACTGAGCCTGACAACCTGAAAACTTGTTCCTTGGTTGACAAAGACTGCATTTCAATAGACACAAGCACAACTTCATAGGCTAGTGAAAGTGATGTATGCACTCCTGATGTATCCATACGTGAAGCACCATCATTATCTAATGATGCAGTTCTGAACACAGAAGAAGTTAACTCTCTGTGTTCAGACTATTTCCTTCAAGCCATGCCTGGTAATCTGGTAGATGTTGGCGGTGCTTGTCAGACCCTATCTACTAGTATCTATGCAGATTATCATATTAACAACTCTTTAGCTACCTATGACAGTGCTTCTGTACAGTGCCAATGTAAGAATGATGATAAT